>Ga0209553_1000093_pt1 | contig 40954 bp, 34 predicted proteins | sample LauGreFBDMM110DN_2_FD_188217 | JGI IMG/M metagenome (GOLD analysis project Ga0209553, IMG submission 188217) | Freshwater lake microbial communities from Lake Michigan, USA - Fa13.BD.MM110.DN (SPAdes) (version 2) | ecosystem: Environmental > Aquatic > Freshwater > Lake | place: Lake Michigan...
GTGATCAGCACAAAAAAAATGCCAAAACCCTGAGAGAATCGTTTCATTCCAGTTACCTTGTGTGCTTTAAATCACGGCAATTCTGAATGCTCTGCCGTTAATATGACGCTCTGGTTGCTCATTTCTTCATGATCATCCAGTGATAGATTACGCGGATTGAGTTGAATTTACATTTTATCTGGTGCAAATCACTCCGTAAAACTACCTGAGACATCTAAGTTTAGGTCAGGAACCAACAGACACGGCCACCTATCCTGTGCATAAACAAACTCTGCCTTGACGATCCACCCGCTTGTTTTGTTCCCGAAATCTTACCCAACCGTTAGCGATCAAGGCCGCGCGTGGAGTGCAACGATCGCCAATTGGCGAGGCACGCTGACTGAAAATCGTCCGTGAGACGACTTTTATCCGATCGTCAGTCGCGCGAATCCGCGACCGCGATATGAGTTTAAGCTTGGGCCGCGCGCTGGATCAGTCTCCCTAGGACTTTGGCATGTTCGAGGTCCGAAAACACAGCAGCGATCTCTAAGGCGTGCACGTTTAGACACCCCAATGGAAGCTTCACAAGATCCTTGAGTGTCGTAACAATTAATGCATCATGGGATTTTTTGGCAAGTTGCCGTACCTGTTGAAGATCATTGTTGGAATAGTGATGGTGGTCAGGAAACCATGATGTTCCAGTCACACGCAGCCCTGCACGGACGGCTGTGGTCTGGAATGCGTCAGGATTCCCAATACCTGCCATGAGATGCACGGGCTGACTCGCCGCATCGCGAAGCGACATCATCGCTCCGTCGAGATTGCGCAAAGACGTCGGTTGGAAAACGATATGCAGAACATGGTCCACAAGTTGGGGGGCAGCTTCAATGATCGCGTTGTGAATTTCCGCGAGCACCCGTGCTGCGACAAGGTCTGATCGTGTAATAATTGCGACGTCGGCTCTTCGCAAAGATGACAACGGTTCGCGCAGCAGGCCACGGGGCAGAAGAGATCCATAGCCGAACGGGTTTGTCGCGTCGATCAGGACGATGTCAAGATCTCGATGCAGCCGTCGATGCTGAAAACCATCGTCCATGACAATGGCGTTTAGATTTTCTTCGATGGTCAAAGAATGCGCTGCCGCGACACGATCAGGGGCTTGGGTATGCGGGACATCCGGACACAGCAGATTCAGCACCAGTTTTTCGTCATTCGCGTTGCCATCGACCGAACCATACCCGCGGCTCACAATCCCTGGCCGGAAATTAGCCTGTCGCAGCAAATCACAAACTAATGCCACGAGCGGAGTTTTGCCCGTGCCGCCGGTTGTCAGATTTCCGACACTGATGACAGGAACTGCGGCGCGGTGAATTGTTTCCCAACCCCGTTGAAACCGTGCGTTGCGAATATGAATCGCCAGCCCATAACCTAGCGACGCAACGCTCAAGACCATGCGCAAACTCGACGCCAGCACGCCACTTGTTTGGCCACTCACCAGATTTCTAAACCCCGATTCGTTCACGCCCACCCGTCCCCGTTTTTCGCCAACCTGCCTCTGCTCCGCGGAGTCATATCAGACCAGAGCCAACGTCAGCAATCGAATTTAACACAGTTTTTAGTCATCTAGGGCTCCCGTTTTATCTTTCCCGATCCGCAAATTTAGGCCTAGGATGCTCGTTTCCGGGGTGTCTGGCCGATTCCACTTGCATCCGGAATGCAGAGTTTGAGACACTACCGGGAGAATGAGATAGCGCGAGACGGTGCGGCGGACTGCCCATCGAATCCTGATTTGACGAAGTATGACATCATGAAGGCAATGGATTTATGTTGCAATTGAAACGTCTGGCTATCGCTCTGTCTCTTGTCGTGGTCTCGTGGATTGAAGCGCCACTCGTGAACGCTCAGGGGCTGATTTTTCATTTGCCTGAAGACGGTAAAGCGGTTGAATACGAAGGCACGCTGACGCAGGCCACTGGGCCTGACGATCAGGCGCCACTCACATGGACGTGTGAATTGAGTATCAAATCTGTGGGGCGAGAAGAGGCCGAGTTTGAAGGTAAAGTGCAGCCCTGCCGTTGGATTGAAATCAAGACGCTGACCGGCACAGCGGGTGCGGCAGGGATCGACCCTGGTCCTGTGGGTGCCAGAATTTATAAAGTGCTGGTCCCCGAAAGCAAGATCATGGCCGAAGCTGTCGATGCCGCAAATATCCCGAATCACATGCTACCGATTGTGCGTGGATTTCGCCGGTTGGGTGAAGAAGCTGTCAAGGAAATTACAACACCTGCACTGCGTATTTATCCCACGATTTCTCTGCTGACTAATTATGACAACCCTGAAGTTATCGCGACGAATGACGTTCCTGAAATTCTTTTACAGGGTCAGCAGATCACCGCAAAACGCTTGAAGGGCAAAATGGTGATGGAACGTGCGGAAAGTAAATCAACCAACGAGGCTGAATTCTGGGTTTCCAGCGACGTCCCGTTTGGACTCGCCCGATGGATCGTTTCTGTGACTCGCGAAGAAAAAGAATCAACGGCTCCGCGTTCAGAATTCCATGTTGTCAATGTTGTCAGTGTGGACATGAAGTTGAAACGAATTCGAGATAATGTTGAAAGCGAACTTGTCACGCAATAAGGCTGCATTTGAATCAATTTGTCTTCGATGAAGCAGATACCCAGTTTGCGAATACTGTGCTGCTCTGGGGCAATCGTCCGTGCGCAGCGATCGGTTTTGTCACGGAATTTACCGGACAGTTAGTGGTTTGCGAACCCGTTGTGTTTCCGGAGATATCCGCTCAAATTCACCGCGAACTCTCGCGTGAACTGCTTGCGCAAGTGAAACGTCGTGCTGTCTCTGCAGGCTTTCAACGCCTCCGCTTACTGCGCCCAGCATGGGCCGGAGACTTGAGTTTTGCAAGATTGCTGACGGAAGGCGGTTTTGTGCAGGCGACCGAAATTGTGCAATGGGACTTGTCAGGGGTCGTGAGTGATGGATCTTCGCCGCAGCCACAGGGCACATTTCAGCTTTACGATTTTTCTGCGAATGCTGCTGCCGCTGAAATTCAGTGGGCAATCGAAGCAATTCTTACGGCGAGCGAAGATCTCGCTAGCCAGTCGCTCCCGACAGCGAAAGAATTGCTTACGCAGTGGCAACGCCTACAGGCAAATGTATTTGTGTATCGTCTGGAACAGCAAATCGCAGGTCTCATGTGCTGTGGAAGGAATCCGACCATCTCCGCAATGGCGGCAGCGCCAAAGTTCGCGGCAGAATCGGATGTCTGCATCGAATACATCGGCGTCGTACCTGCGTTCCGGCGAAGGCAGATTGCGTCTTGCATGATCCGCCAGATTCCCGCGTTGTTGGATGCGTTCTGCAATTCACACAACCAGGCGTCTGCGAGATTGGAAACGTCGGACGATCCCGTGACTCACCAAGCAATCACGTCCGAACGGCCTGACCAGAGTTGCCATGTCGAGAGGTTCAGTGAAATCTTGCCGCAGGCATTCATGGTAACGGCCTATGCGGACGCCGCAAATGCACCAGCCAACAGTCTGTACCGGCGATGCGGATTCTTGCAGTCGACTCGGCATCAGCTCTGGTGTTGCGATCTGATGACAACGCACAATGATGCTTGTGTTTGAGGTGGCGAGACTTTTTTCCAGCGCATGTCAAGCAGCAGATAACACATTTGATTGTTTCGAAAAATCAAAAAAAACATGTGCTATTGGATACCTCAAACGGTTTACAGTAGCGGGCGATCGCTGCACACTGGGGCGACCGGGAAGTCTGTTTTGTCGGCGGCATAAGGCCATTGATAGTAACGGATCCATAGGCTTGCAAAGTACGGTCTGTAATTTTGTACTTCAGATTCCGCACGAATACCAGGTTCTTAAATTCGAACTAGCGGCAGATTGTGTTGCGAAAGAGTCCATCGACGGAAACAGCGCTACTCACATGGATGTATTTCTCGCAGACGATCCCGCATTGCCGCCTAGAACGCTTGTGTCGCGTATCTCAGTCGCATACCCCTTGCACTCGGATTCTGTAGAAGGTTTGATCCTAGAAGCGGAGCAGCTCCAGCAGCGAGGCATTCGGTATGTCTGTGTAAGACGTCAGCAAGTGCTGTTCATTGGCGAGCATGTGATCCGCGACATTCTGGCTGATACCCAAATCACGGTGAGCTGCCTTGGTTTTGCTGGCGGTTTTACCGGGTCACTTGGTATGTCATACGAAGCCGCGACACGCGACGCGCGGCGATCCATTGATTTGGCGGCTGACCTTGGAGCGAGGTCGGTTGTGATTGTTCCCGGAGAACAGGGACTCCATACTTATCGTCATGCCGAAAAAACGATTCGCCTTGGACTGCTGGATGTCGCTCAGTACGCGAGCCAGCGAAACATCCGGCTATTGATTCCAACCGACACAGTACTCAGCAACTCACACGATTGCTTTCGGCCCAAGAAATGTCCGTTGAGCTGGCTAGATGGCATGGGGAATCCCCTGATTCGGCCCTTGATTGTCGTGCGTGGCAAGAGTTTTGCCTGTCGATTGCCAGCAGGATGGAGAGAAAGTCTGGCAGCAGGCGGAAGTTTGCGGCTCTGCCATCGCTGCGAACGCTACGAGGAAAACGCTCAATTGGTCGCTCGCGTGCTGACCTTCATTTCTCGTAGCAGTGGCATGAACGGATTTGACAGGCTGCCGTCTGACACTTAATGCACTAACGACCATGTCCCTCAAGGCTCATTCCATACCAGCCTTTCAGCAGCCATTCGCCTAGGACAGTGACGACACCCAACACGATGGTGCCCAACAGCGTCGCCACAACAACGACAGCGCAAAGTTCCGGCATGTTGAACGACGCTACTTTTCCTTGGATCAGCGATCCCAAGCCCGTCGGCCCGGCGCTCAGAAAGAATTCACCCACGATCGCACCGACAATCGCCGAACCGCTCGCAATCTGAATTCCGGAAATCAAATACGGCAATGCGGAGGGCAATCTCAATTTGACCAGCAACTGTCGTCGTGTGGCCCGGTTCAGTCGAAACAGATCTACCAGATCGGGATCAATCTGCAGCAGTCCCGTCGTCGTATTCGTGATGATCGGAAACAGGCTGATAATACACGACACCAGCACGATACTTTGAAAGCCACGCCCCAACGTCAGAATCACAATCTGTGCAATGGCAATGATGGGGATCGTCTGCAACAGGACTGCGTAGGGATAGAGGGCTCGCCGCACGATGGACGATTGCGAAAACACAAACGCCGTCGCCGTTCCAAAGAGGATACTCAAGGACAGCCCTGTCAGGGCCGCAGCCGCCGTAAGCAAAGTTGCCTGACCCAGGTCACTCCGCATCCGCCATCCGGCTTCAACAACCGCCATTGGTCCCGGAAACAATCCTGCATTCAGACCACGCATCTGCACCAGAAACGTCACCACGCCCTGCCATAAGCCTGCCATTAACAGGAGGACTGCGACCGGAATCAGCCAACTCGAAAGCGAGAAGTTGCGTGAGCCGGGTTTGTGAGAAGACATGAGAACTGACTGGCAATCTGAATGGAATCGAAAAAACGCTGTGATGATCTCATAAATTATGACACCGCCGCAGCCAACAAAGCAAGGAAGTGACGACGATGTCACGGCTTATTAGTCGGCGAAGAAACGCCCGCGGGGATCAAAACGATCATGCACTCCTGTGGCTCATGATTCCATCTGTAGCTTCTCATAATGTCTTGCAGACGAATCGACGCATCAGTCTCTTTATTTTCGAAAAAAATCACCAGCGCCTCGTGGGTTCAATTGAAATTAATATGCGGCTACCCTCCCCATGAAGCATCCAGTGTCACCGTGGGAAATCCACTGGAAAACACAAATCCGTTCTTCAGCGCATCGAGGGGAAACACATTCGTCTGAATTGCGATGACCACCGATTCCACCACGAGATCTTGTGAAATATCCGTCTAATCCCCTGAAGTACCAAATTCGGGGCAAACGACAACAATCGAACCGGAAAAGAATGTCCGCCCTCCAATCTGGGCAGAGAAAATTCGGAAAATACAGGAAAAATGTCGTGATTGAGCGTAATTTCAAATTTCTTTTAATTTCATCTAAGCAACTCAGTTAGCCGGCGAATCACCTCCCCATGCTGCGGGAACTGAGCCCGCAAAAAACGTGTGGCACCCCGGTCAGGAGAATTGACATGCTGAAGAAAATCGTAGTTGGTACGGCGTCGCTGGCTTTGGCTGGTGGTCTGTTATTGGGTTCAGATGCGTGCAGCTATCTGCGCACCTTTGGTGGTCAGGTACGGCAGGCTGTGAAGTCGGAGATTTCGGTCGAGTTTGAACTGGATCGCATCCGCGATGAAGTGGACAATCTGGTTCCGGAGATTCGTCGGCACATGACGATCGTCGCGGAACAATCTGTCGATGTCAAGGATGTGGAACGTGATCTGACCGACAAAGAAGCGTCACTTGGCAAGCAGAAGGATGCCATCCTTGCTCTGCGAAGTGACCTCGAGAGCGGCGGCACTTCGTTCACTTACCGAGCTGTCTCATACAGCCGCGTTGAAGTTGAATCAGATCTGGCTCATCGCTTCGAATCATTCTGTTCCGTTGAAGAAGCAGTCAAACGCGATCGTCAGATTCTGACGGCACAACGTGATACACTGCGGGCTAACCAGACGAAGTTGGAGACACTGTTGTCTCGCAAGCAGGATCTGGTTGTGAAAGTCGCGCAGCTTGAATCACGTCTGAAGCAGGTTCAGGCTGCGGAAACGATCAATTCGATCGAGATCGATGACTCACAACTGGCTCATGTGGAAAAGATGATTAAAGATATGAATCATGCCTTAGATGTACGTGAGTCCGTCTTGGAAACAGAAGGCAGCATGCTTGGCGGGATTCCGGTGAATGAAGAAAACGCACCGCCAAATGGAGACATTGTTGGAGAAATCGATTCACACTTTGGCTTGAAAAGCCAAGAGTCAGTAGCGGAAGTTAGTGGGCAACCGTCGATCTGAGCGAGATTCATAGTCGGCGAGCCGAGTGCCCCAAACTCTCGGGTCAACTGCAACAACTCAGGACGAACGTTGCGGGGGATCGCTGGCAAGAATTTAACAATCACGCGGAAGTGACTTCTGCAATTTGACCGGGACACACATCTCTCCGGGTTCGAGCTTCACTCGGGCCCGGAGTTTTTTGTTCAGCATGAGAAAGGTGAACCACGTTCATGTGCATCAATCGAATTCTTGCGAGCGTAGGCTAAGACCAGCGTCGCTTCGGCGGGCAAGCCCTCGGGTTGTTTTTAGAATGATGTGCTGGCTTTCACGCTGCTCGCTGGTTTCAGCCTCTGAAGGCTCTACAATGGGCGTTCCTGCAGTTGACACCGGTTTTTTCAGAAATTGCGAGATGACGGGACTTAGCGGAACGCAGAGAATTGAAGTGGTCTATGCTGACAGATCGTTACATGTTGTGGATTGACGGAGTGGGCGCTTGGCAATTGTGCGTAGGTTCTCAGTTTCTGATCGGCGGCCCAAAGCTGCAAGACAAGTCTGCTGACATCTGCTTGATGGCTAACCTGTCGCAGCGTCATGCCTCACTTTTGCGAAATGGAGAAGATTGGTTCATCCATCCACACAACTCCACCGTTGTCTCTGGTCGAGCAGTCACCGGACCGACATTGCTGCAGACAGGCGACGAAATCTGTATGGCCGAACGAGTTCGACTGCTTTTTCGCATTCCCAGCGTCTTGGCTGGATCGGCTTTACTAGATTTTGAAAGTTCTCATCGTCCAGCCCACTCGGTCAATGGTATCATTCTGATGACGGACAGTATTCTCTTGGGGCCACGACGAGATCATCATGTGTGTTGTCCGGACTGGCCGGAACTTGTTGTGATTTATCACCAAGAGGGTGGATTGCGGTGTCGCTCGAAAGCCGGACTGAGCATCAACGGAGTAGGTGTTCGGGATTCCGCTATCCTGAGCGACGGTGCCATTGTTTGCGGGGATGACTTTCGGTTTCGCATTGAGAAACTAAAAACGTCTTGAGTGGATTCGTTTTCGCGGAACGGCGCTAACCGCCGACAAACGTTTTAGTCGAAAGATTGTCATGAAATTTGCGCTTGCACCGGAATCTAGACCGCTGGAAGGTTACACCATTAAGCGCGCGATTCATCGCGGTGGATTTGGTGAAGTGTACTACGCGCTGACCGACGCCGGTAAAGAAGTTGCATTGAAGTTACTGCACAATAATATGGAAGTTGAGCTGCGTGGCGTGTCGCAGTGTTTAAATCTGAAGCATCCTAATCTGGTGACAATTTTTGATATGCGGCAGGATGCCGACCAAGATCATTGGATCATTATGGAGTATGTCGGCGGCAAGGGGCTGTACGAAGTGCTACAGGAGAATCCGACCGGCTTACCGTTAAATGAAGTTTTCATGTGGCTGCACGGGATGACGGCGGGATTGAGTTTTCTGCACGATCGCGGGCTAGTGCATCGTGACTTAAAACCTGCGAATGTGTTCAGCGATGCAGACCAAGTGAAGATTGGTGATGTGGGACTCTCAAAGTATATTTCTGAAAGTCGTCGCAGCGCGCAGACGCAGAGTGTCGGAACTGTTTACTACATGGCGCCAGAGGTCGCTCGAGGACGTTATGGTCGCGAAGTCGATGTGTATTCCCTAGGCATCATCTTGTACGAAATGCTGACGGGACACGTGCCTTTTGAAGGCGAAACAACTGCAGAAATTCTAATGAAGCATTTAACGGCGGAACCGGATTTGTCGGTGCTGCCTGAAAGATTACGGCCTGTGCTCGCGGCCGCGCTGGAAAAAAATCCAGATCGCCGGATCAGTGAAGTGGAAGAGTTAGAACGTCGTTTTCGTAAGGCGATTGAAGAATCGGGGTTTGCGGCCGAGAAGCCGACGCCCATTTACACCTCAAAGCCGTTGACAAAAGGGACTGCGCGAAGAATTGAGACATCCTTGTTTGGCAATCCGCACATGGAATCGCCGCATGCAGAAAGTCGACTGACTGGTCAGTGGAATTCTGCATTGGAGTTCTGGAATACTCGAGTTCCGCCGCCGGTGAAGTGGGTGCTGTGCGGTGCCGTGTTGTGGGTGATTGTCCAATCTGGCGCGTTCCGGCCGCTCACGGCTGGCGGCGTGATTGGTGGGATCGCGTATCTAATTTATCGTACCTTTTTTGGAAAGTCGTCGACCCGCCAGGTGGCTGAGGTCGTGACCTCCCCGTCACGGTCGCCCTACCCTGAAAACTTGCCGATCCCTGCGCAGCTGATGTTTCAGCCGATGCAGGACTCGCCCGTGGTGGTAGCTTCGCAGAGATCCCGGGCATCGGCTCCGCAATCATTCCCGGTTTATCTGGTCAATTCCACTCCCGCAACCATACGTCAAATTCTGGGTGGGCAGCGTGCGACTGATATCACGACATCCTTGACTATTGCGGTAGCAGCAGTGGGATTGGTCACAACAGCCGTGCATCTAGCAACCGACATGCTTCCGAATCCTGCCGACGTAGCATTCTTCGGAACGGTGACGCTGGTTGCGGCATGGGCGTTAATTGTGCCTGCCAAAGTCTGGGAAGGGCGTAAGGGCGATGCGCTTGTGAGACGTCTGATCCAAGGGAGTCTAGGTTTAGGAGTCGGAGCCATTGCGGCGGTTCTGAGACAGTTCCTCATGCTCAACCAAACATCACTCCTGCAGCCAAATGGTGACGGCGTCTTTAATGCCGGAACGATTGGGAAGATTCATATGTTGGAAGATGGCTTACCGACGATGTCGGGATTCATGATGTTTTTCGGCTCTCTGTTCCTGATGCGGCGGTGGTGGTGGCAGGCTGACAGTTTTCGCAAATCACGATTTCGGATTTCTTCATCGCTTGTCTCATTGTTCCTCGGGGTTATGCTGTCTGCTTGTTTGCCATTTCCAGAACAGTTAGGCGCCATCTGGGCATTGGCGATTTCCGCAGTTGTGCAATTGTCGTCAGGTTGGACGCCGCAGGAAGATCGTTTGCTGGCACCAGCCCCTGGCTCTGCTCAGGCGGCTCCGACGCTGACACAGGTGCGTCACCCGGTTGTATCAGTTGCGGCTGCTGCCGGTCAAAGAATGTAGTGGATCATGGTTGCCCGACTCTCCGAGGCTTCACGAGTTGGTGACCAGTGCAAGAGGATGAAGAACCCCTAACAAAACCTCTCACGTAGCTGGATTCGACGTTGCTTGGAATGTGACATTATGGAACAGACATCTATCGGTATAACTCTCTTTGGTGTGATCTTCGTTGGGCTCATTGTGATTACAATCGGGCTTGGCGCGCTGAAACTTTTGTCGCTGCTGGTGAACGCGCTGCTGGGACGCAGGACATCTCAGCAGGCGACAAAGGTGGGAGCGTGGTCGGGCGTCGTGACAGCCTTGGCTGTGACCGCAACGGTGTTCGTCGGATTGGTGATGGTTGCGCTGCTGTTTGATGTGCGAACAGAGTCAACGCCACTTACCGTTATCCAGCCGGGGAACCTCGACGCCCACGCCGAAAGTCCTTTCTCAAACGCTACAGTCAGACTGGGACATCCGGAACGGCTAGGGCCGCTGGAAACTATCGACACGACACGTGTCCGAGAACTGGGAAACACGGCTGAATTGCGACAGCGACATGAGGCGGCAGAATTACTGGCGGAGGCTCCTGCGGATGCAGCAGTCGAGGCCACGATGGTGGATTCTTCGGTGGTGACGACGACGGACACGAACGTCGTTGCTACCGCGGAACAAGCGGCGTTCATCGAAGCACGGAAGCTTGAGCTTGAACTGTTGGTGTCAAAGATCGGCCAGTACATAAGTTCAAATCTAGAGAAAGTTGGGGAGCACAATGGTACGACAGTTCTTGGACAGGCTGCGAAATCGGACAATGGTGACGTGGTCGTCTTTCAACCGTCGGAGGCAATGGTTCGACAAATCCTTGGCGCAGCCGGTCAAGACTTGCTTAAGTCCTTCAATTCCGAACTGCCGGGTCGCATTCGACAGACGTATGCCTTAATTCCACTCACTCCGCCGGTGGGATCAACATTTCCCGTCAGTCCATTGCTGGCTGCCGGTGGACTGCAGTCGATTGCCAATTCGATTGTGTCACTGGTCGAAAGTGCTGGCTCCGTGAGCGTCCCTATTAGTCCCGACATTCAGGCTCCCGAATTGTCTGCTGCTGAGGCCGGACTCACTATTCCGCCGATGATTCCTCAGTGGGTGACCAACACGGACGGTCGCCGTATCGTCGTGCATACGAAACCCATCTTGGACGGAGATGATGCGGCAGCTCCTCTGACTGCTGCTATCAATGAAGGACTGGCACAGCACGTCCAAGCCATCACGGCCACAATGAATTCGACTCTGCACGAGCAGGCGAAGTTTGTCCGCATGGAATTGCCGCAGACGACCGCAAAAAAATTTGTTGTCGATACTTTCGAACGACGTGAAATCATTGAAACTGAAACTGAAGGGCCGAAACAATTTCAAATTCACTATGCCTTGCTGGAATTCCCTGAAACAGTGGATCAGATCGCCGTACGGCAGATTCGCCAGTCGATCCAGCGTGATCGGATTATGGGGCTTGGAATCGTAGTCGGATTTGCGTGGTTGAGCGTGTGCTCAGCCGGATTCGGAATTCGACAATGGCAAAAAGGAACCCGACTGCGACGTATCGCTGCGACGCCCCTGTTTGTAGGCATCACGCTACCAACATTGCTGGTGTCCGTCGGCATGGTGCTCGCCCTCTCCAAAGGCGAAATGCCGCTCCGCTCTTGGAATTCACAGCCAGTCACGATTGATTTGCAGAACATGTGAACGCGACATCCTGAGAAAATCGCGGCGAAACTCACATTCCCTGAATTAAGCCAGCTTCCTAAAATTCCGGTCCTTTGCAGTGGATCCAGATCGCCATCGTGAACAGTGCGCTAGCTACTTATCGGTCTTATGCTGTCAGTTTTCCCGCAACTTCTGCGCGTCCGTCTAGGGTTCCAGCCATGGCTGCCGATCCTCGTAGTTATCTGCGCGAGTGGTTGCGCGTGGCACCAGCCGACATTGCCTTTGGTATTTCAGGCGGCTCAAACGCTTGACGGTCGTACGCTGCCTCCCCAGCGAAACTACTGGAAGGCGTTTCGAAACCCTTCGAAGTCAAACGCGCCCGGATTGTATCTTCTAGAGCCGTATCAACCGGGTCGGATTCCGTTGGTGCTGATTCACGGACTGGCATCGGATGCTTTGACGTGGGCAGAGATGATCGTGGCGTTGCGGTCTAACCCGAATATTGCATGTCGGTACCAGATCTGGGTCTATCAGTATCCGACGGGGAATTCCTATTTGAAAGCGGCGGCCGATCTTCGCAAAGAGTTGGAACAGACGCGCATCGTACTGGACCCTGCGAGCCGTGATCCCGCGTTTGATCAAACGGTTCTGGTCGGACACAGCATGGGGGGGCTTATCGCGCGGCTGCAGGTGAGTTACAGCGATGATCGGCTCTGGCGCGCGGTCTCGGACAAACCTTTGAGCGAAGTATTTGCAACAGGGTCACTCCCGGACGAAACGGTGTCCGCACTCTTATTTGAACCGGTGCCGTTCGTAAACAAAGTGATCTACGTTGCCACTCCACATCATGGATCCAACTGGAGCGAACTTCCTTTAGGGAGATTTGGTCGCTGGCTGATCGATGTGCCACAGACATTGCAGGAAGATTACGCTGGCTTAATTCGCGGAAACCCGGGACTGTTTCGTAATCCTGCCGATCGACCGCCAACAAGCATCGATCATCTTTCACCCCGCAACAGCATTATGCAGGCTACCAGCCAGCTTCGTTGTTCAGATCGAGTCTCGACACATTCCATTATTGGGATCGGTTTCCTACTTCCAGATGCCCACTGGGGCGACGGTGTCGTAGCCATCCCAAGTGCTCGAATCTCGACTGTTCAGACTGAATTTTTCGTGCCGGCGACGCATTCCGGGATTCTTCGAAACCGAGCAGTTACGAGGGAATTCACGTGTATCCTGATGCGTTGACCGTACTTGAAAAACCGGGGGTTTCATGGCTCATTTGAGCAAATGGTGCGGCTGGTCCATACTTCACAATTGTCTGTAACTAAATCGTGAGCTTTCAGGAGCCGTTCGAGTTGTCCATTCTTAACCTCAATCAGCGTGCCACCCATTTAACGGAGCTTGCCAAGTCTCAAGCAGTGAGTCTGAGAATTGGAATTCACGAACAGGGTGGAATCCAGATTCTAGACTTTGGCGTCACATCCGAAGGTGGTCTGGAAGCAGGTGTGCTGCTGGCAAGAATCTGCCTCTCGGGTATGGCGGAGGTAGAAATTACTCCGTCAGACTCACGGCTACCAGACGTGCCGCAGGTTTTTGTACGGACAGATCATCCGGTTGCTGCGTGTCTGATGAGCCAGTATGCGGGCTGGAAAATAGCTTCCGCTGATTTCTTTGCGATGGGTTCCGGCCCGATGCGTGCCGTCGTACGCAAAGAAGACATCTTCCAACATTTGCCGCAGACAGAGGACGGAGGATTGGCTGTGGGAGTACTCGAATCAGGGTCACTGCCGACGCAAGCCGCGTTGGACTTGATCCGGGAGTCGTTGCCCGCAGCATGTCGCTTGACACTGGCCGTGTCTCCGACAGCATCGCAGGCGGGCAACATCCAAGTCGTGGCGCGGTCGCTTGAAACAGCTCTGCACAAGTTACACGAGTTGCAGTTCCCCTTGGAAAACATTATCAGCGGCACCGGAATCGCACCCTTGCCTCCGGTGGCAAAGAACGATCTGCAGGGCATAGGCCGCACGAACGATGCGATCCTGTACGGAGCCACGGTCAATCTGTGGGTGCGTTGCCCCGATGCTGTAATCGAAGCTGTCGCCGCAAAAGTACCATCGAATTCTTCAGCGTCATACGGCCAGACATTTCTCTCACTGTTTAAAGCTGCGAATCATGATTTCTATGCGATGGACGCGGCATTGTTCAGCCCGGCGGTTGTCGTGTTTCATAATCTCCTGACTGGGCGTTCGTTTCGGTCCGGAACGCTCTACCCGGAACTACTGCGAGAGTCGTTCGGAATGGCTTAATCACGTGCGCGGCGTCCTCGCTGCCACACCATCACGACTGCCTAGTTTCTGAATCTTTTTGGCTGTGACAAGCGGCTGCGCCGGCACACCATGGAAGTCTCTCAATGCGAATTGGTGTCTTTGGAAATCAAGACAGTTGGTATGTGAATGAGTTATGCCGTGTCGGCACGGCGCGGAGACACGTCATGCATTCACTGCTGTTCAATCAGTTCGTGGCCAAAGTCCAGACGGGCCGCGTCGACTTCTCGTGTGGCGATCGCGATCTGCGAAATCTAGATGTGGTGCTGGTGCGGACGATGCCGCCCGGATCACTCGAACAGGTAGTGGCACGGATGGACATGTTGGCAGGACTCGAAGCCTGCGGCGTGCGTGTCATCAATTCCCCACGTGCCTTGGAATGTGCCGTCGACAAATACCTGACCACACAGCGTCTCGCGCTCGCTGGAATTCCCGTGCCCGCTACGATCGTTTGCGAAAATTCTGACACAGCCCTCGAAGCGTTTGAGAGGCTCGGACGAGACGTCGTTGTCAAGCCGCTGTTTGGAGCCGAGGGGCGCGGCATCATGCGCGTCTCAGATCCGGAACTTGCGCTGCGGGCGTTTCGTACACTCGAACGTCTCGGGGCCGTGCTGTACCTGCAGGCGTTTGTCTCCGGGCCAGGTTTTGATATTCGAGTCCTGCTGCTCGATGACCAGCTTGTCGGATCGATGAAACGTATCCCGAAACCCGGCGATTTTCGCGCCAACATTTCGCAACAGGGCACCGGCATCGCCCACGTTCCAACCGACCGTGAACTTGGATTGGCTTGCCAAGCTGCAAAGATCACAGGCAGCCTGTTTGCCGGCGTCGATCTGATGTACAACGCCGACAATGAGCCGCTCGTGATCGAAGTAAACGCCGTGCCTGGTTGGCGCGGTTTGCAGAAGACTTGTGACAACAACGTTCCGACGCGTCTGTTTGAATGGCTTGAACTTAAGCAGTAAAAACAATGCACCTCCCACAAATCATTCAGGCTCTGCAACAAGCTTTACCTCCCGTAGTTCGCTGGAGCGGAGCTGTGGCAAAACGACTCCGACAGTTTAACATTGCGGTGGACGGCAAGTCGTCGGGGAACGCGAACACCGATGCCTTGACCCTCGCGGATCTGTCGGTCCAGGAACTGCTGGTTGCCGCACTCCGAGATGCAGACCCCGTCCTGCGATCATGTCGCATTGAAGGCGAAGAAACGACAGGCGACATGGCCCACTTTGCAACGGACAGTCGTCTCGCAATTTCGATTGATCCGATTGACGGAACCAAACAGTACCGTGACAAAACCGGCAACGGCTATTCCATCATCGTGCATCTCCACGACGATTTGACACCGCACTATTCACTCGTGTTTGCCCCTGAAATGGGCGCACATGGAACATGGGTCGAAGTCACTCCGGAACGTATCGTCTGCGGTCCGGATGATCCATCACGCACGGCTCGAGATGTGCTAGATGCGCTGCCGGATCTTACGCCGCGACGCACAAATACCGGTCCAGGAGTCTATCTCATCGGCTTTCAGCAGCGCGACATTCAACGCGCGCGTGAAGTCGATCAACTCCTTGTTCGCGGTCGTAATCTGGCCGGTCACACGTCGGACGAAATGCCGGGCAGCATTTATCCGTTCATGGCGACAGGTGAGTACACTGGTTCACTTATTCACTCGCCGAACATTTATGACTTTCCCGTCGCGATGCACATCGCGCGAGTTCGTGGCGGAGACGCCGTCTGGGTCCACAATCGCCAGCCTGTGCATTATCGTGATCTGTGGATGGACGCGCGTGCCGGAATGCTCCGCTATCCCGGCATCGTGGCGTGCAGCGAAGACATCGACGTCATTGATCAACTATGCAGACTGTCGCAAGATTGGAGTCAGATTCGATACGAAGAATAATGCACGACTGGTCTGCAATGGCTGAGACAGTGGACCACTTGTGGTGTGGCCATATCCGGGACAGTTGTGTCTCGAAACGGAGTCAAGCAGTTGCGCGTGGCGAAGCATGTCTCGCACAAAAATGACAAGGTGCAAAATCAGCCAAGGTCCAACAACGGCCACGTTTGGGTGGGCTGCCACGACACCGCTCACCGCTTGATTTACGGAATCTGCAAATCTAGGGGCAGCAATTGTTGGTCGCGATTGATCGTGAGCGCCACTCGTTCGCCGCTGCGAAACGCGGCAATCTGCTGCTGAAAATCCGTCACGCTGGTGATGACGGCGTCATTCACCAAAACAATCAGGTCGCCGCGTTGGAGGCCGCATTTCGCGGCGATTGAATTCTTTGCCACAGTATCGATCCATGCCGGAGTTCGTTCGACGACATTTGGCAACATGGTCAGACCAAAACGTGCTGTGAGCTCTTGATCAGAAATCACGGGAACTTTTGCGGCCGCGTCTTTCGGAGTTGAATCGAGTTTCTTGCCGGACAACAGTGTTTCAATTACGGGCTTCAGGGTCGTCAGCGGAACCGCATAATTGACCCATGTGCGGCTGGTACTATGCCGAATTTCTCGACCAATCAGGCCAATTGGGATACCTGCGGTGTCAGTCAGCAGGCCTCCGGCAGCACCGGAATTGTTCGTAATGGCATCGACCAGCCAGACGGGGGATTTGAGCGGGAACGTCCAGCGTCCTTGAGTTGCTTCTAGGGGGATTTTCGCCGCGATGACACCATGCACCAGCGATACGGGCTCGTTACCTGTCGCCACGTGAAACATGTTGCTGAAGGCAAGTACCGGCGTCCCGGGATCGGGATTACTTGCTTTAGTCAGATCGATGTGCGCGAATGAATCGCCGGGTTCTGATCGGAGTTTCAAGACTGCCAGATCATACTCCGCACTGGTGCCGACGACATCGACACTAAATTTTCGACCATCCGCTGTAATCGCTGTGAGATATCCGGTACTGATCAGATGATTCCAGACCGTTACAACATGCCCGTCACCCGAAACCAAAGTTCCTGTTCCATACGAATCCAGACTGCCGCCTCCCGCACCGAACAACTTGACAATCGTCTGCTGCTGTGACCTCAGGACTTCGGCTGTTGCCCGAAAGTCTGACTGTGACGCACAGCACCTATCGGACGCGAACAACAGCGTCAGAATCAGAGCCTTCCAGCATACGCGTTTGAAAGGACGAGTGACACACATGCTCATGGTTTTGTCTTTTCAGGGGCTGCTGATTTGTTGACCGTCACGTTGTCGATGTTCAGCCATCGCACGTCTTCTTGGATGCCGGAGATCAGTCCAATCCGCCCCGGAAATACGACTCCATTCCGATCCGCCCAGTCAGCGAACAACAGGCGTGCGTCGTCGATTCCCTGTGCGTATTCGAGATCGACGGCAACCGGCAGTGTCGAGCTTTCGTCAAAGTACCACCGGCACGTGCGAACACCTTCACGCGTCAGCAACACATCCACGTCTTTTTTTAACGGCAGATGAAACGTGCGACCTGCAGCCTGCTGTTCTGTAAACTCAGCCGCGTCACAGCTGAGCAGACGGCGCACTTGATTCATGGCGATGAGCAAACCGGGCAATTGAGGGGATTCTTCGTCAATCTGCGGATCGGTCGTACTCTGCAGGAATGGCCGGTTATTTAGATTCATACCCACAGCAGATGCGGCAATTGTGAGTTCGCCCGCCAGTTGCGATCCGGGATCGGAGTTGAATGTGACGCCCCACACTGGTTTTGGATCGCCGTTGGAAGCCATGCGTTCCTTCAGAGCAGTGAGCACACGCAGTCTTTGCATCTCGTTGAAGTAATAATTGCAGAAGCCGTCGCGGGCCACAAATAGGCTTTGGAGTGCTTCCGGAACTTCATCGGCAGTTGTGTCGAGCAGGTGCTCTTCGCTGTCCTGTTGTTCCGGATCCTGCGGAGGTCGTTGCCGGCGTTCTTCCGGTAACTCAGGTGCTTTCTGAAATGCATGCAGCGGACGCAAACGAATGGTTCCTGCATGCAGTCCGTCACGATCACGCCATGTCAGCGGCAGGCGTGTGCCTTCTGGAAAAATACCCAGCACGTTCTGAAAATCATTGGCAGACGTCAACAATCGCCCGGCAAATGACAACACTTGGGTACCCGGTCGCAGACCTCGCCGATACGCATCTGATAGGGCAGACACTTGAGCCACCGTGACTTCACCGGCGTCCGATGTTGCAACGGTAAATTCAGCAACCCCGTGATCCACAATTAGACCACACTTGAGATGACCGATAAACTTCTGAATCTGATTCACAGAAATAGCATATGCCGCTCCCGAGTTAACGCGCCCGCGTTTTTCAAATGACGCACGGCCATTGATTCCGATCCAGCGGCCTTCAATATCAAATAACGGGCCGCCTGAATTTCCAGGATTGATTGACGCATCAATCTGAATGCAATCGGTATATTCCAGAAACGTGTTGGCCGGGTATTGATAACGCCGCACTCCGCTGACGATTCCATATGTGACAGTCGGAGTAAAATCGCTTGCCAGCAGGAACGGATTCCCGAGTGCCATGACTTCATCACCGACTTGCACCTGATCGCTGTCTCCAGGGATTGCAAACGAGAAATCCGTGCGGCCCTGAAGCTGAATGAGCGCAATATCACCCGTGGGATCGATTCCAACAATCACCGCATCGTACAGCTTACCGTCACTGAGACCACATTTCATAAACGTTCCGCACCCCGACGTTACGTGATAGTTCGTGATGGCGTAACCATCCGCTGAAATGAGAACGCCAGAACCACCACCCTGGCCCTTCGGGTCCATTACACACACGATGCTCGGTGAAATTTTGCGCAGTGTTTCGACGCGCGCCGTTTCGCGTTCAACAACGGTTTGTTGAGCGACAGTCGGAACGGCGATGGCCGCCATTGTGAAGGCGATCAGGATGCATTGCAGCCACAAGTTGATTTTACTTGCCTGGCGAAAATTTGCGCCCAACTGCGATCTCAAGAAACTTGGCTGGATGACCTCACAATAATTTCCCTGTGCCGGAGCGGAATGATCCGCCTTTAGTGGAAGTCCGTTCTGCCAGAAAGGACGAACATTGACATGATTCACGGCTTTTCCTTCGCAATTACTAAGCGTGCCTCTGCAATGTCCAGCCAGTCGCACACGCTACTTCCGTCTCCAAAATCGACAAGGATTGTCAGCTTTGACACACCATCCAACGCTAATCGCAATGGCAAAGGATCGTCACTTGTCGCGATCAGTTTTTCGAAGAGCACATTGTCGTCGCCCATGATCTTCAACAATACCGCGTGCGATCCATTGAACGCCACTTCGTCATCGACACCGACTACGCAGTCCATGGCTGAAAATTGTTTTTTAAGCTCCCACTGCAGTTCAGAACGCGAATGGATACACAACCCTCTGGCAAATTCACGACCCCGAAGTCGCAATTTGGATTGTCGTTCGATCGTCATGTTTCGCTGCGGGCCAAACAATAATTTCTGCTGGTCAGGGGGAATCAATCCGGCGAAAAGGCTGTTTGCTGGATCGATCCCGTCAAAGCGTTCTAACAAGGCAGGCATTTCGGCTAAGAATTGAATTCGTCCGTTGCTGAGATCGATCTTCTGCAGTTGATTGAAAGGAACGGACACCATCTGTCCCCAAGCGGATTCGGCCTTCAATTGATCGCCTTCCAGGATCATTGTTTTCGCGTTGCACACATCACCCGCGATGCTCGTCAGCTGAATTGAAACGTCTGGCCCAGCTGTGCCTGTCTGCGATCCTGGTAGACGACCGAACACAATTCCGTAGACTCGTTCAGCCGGCACGGAAATCGTTTCACCATCCAACAAAAATTCGACATTGTCAGAAGTTACCTTACTTACAATCCCTGCCAGAAAATCGAGTCCCGAGCCGTCACGCTTCGCCACGACGAGATTATCTTTTTCTGAATTGCGTTTCAAAAATGTGTTCCACTGTTGAGTGTACGAGGGATTATCAGCCTGCAGCCTCACCGCATGGATCGCATCGACGTTCGCGTCAATGGCACCGCACAACACGGTCTGGGCGGTCAGCGACTTTGCCGTACGCGCGATCGAGCTGCCATGTAACTGGCTCCCATCGAAAAAAAACAGCATCTGTGATTCAACTGAGGCAACTGGAGCGATCTGGGGGAATTCGATCGCCATGACATCTTCAAGCGGCAGCTTGAACAACGCACCGTTTTCCGTGATCTCAACATCAGCCGCTGAAATGGCCGACAGTGCTCCGCCGTGTGTCTGCCCGTTCAGCATCGAGATTTTCGCGTCAGGGGGCGCAAGCAGGACTGCGAAAAGCGTTAGGACGAGCATGATTCACTTTCTTTGGGCGGCTACTTCTTCTGTTCGGCGATGCGGCGAGTATAACGGCTGATGGCGTCAAGGAAATTCGGGGGAAACTGTTGTCGAATAAGTTCTCGTGCTTTGGTTTCGGCCTGTTTGTCGAGCATGCCCCAGTTCCCACTCTCGTTCAGCTCCTTGCGATCGGCTTCGCCTTCAGCCGCCGATCCTTTGATCGCACTCTGAGCTGCTCCTTGCTGCCCCGGCTGATTCTGCTGCCCCTGACCATTTCCATCGCCAGCTTGTTGCTGCTTTTGTTTTTCTTTTTCCATTTCTTCTAGCAACTTGTCCAGAGCAGCAACCACTTCGTCTTCGCGTTTCTGCACGGGATCATCAGAGTTGCCCAGATCCAGTCGACGCTGCACATCAGACATCAGTCTCGCTACCTGCGACAGACCCTCCGTCGCCACTTGAACTTCTTCTTTCATCATCTCAGCCACCGCTCGAAAACGAGATGGAACATCTAACGTATGATTGAGCAGCAACGTGATGTCATCGCCAGCATCTGCCGACTTGAACAACCGCAGCCGGCAAACTGCCCGATAGAAAAACAGGCTAGCCGGATCAACGACGTTTTCCGGATTGAGCGTCTCCAACATCAAAATAGCTTCGTCATAAAAACGATGCTGTGTCAACCAGCGCGCGTGATACAAAGTCACATGGTCCCTGAAGAACGCGTCGGAACGCGTCCCTTCGTAGTCAAGTGACCTGCGGGTCCCCGTCGAGCGGCATGAATCGACAAGCTGCTGCACCGACTTGTCAGCGATCGCCAATGAATCAATTAAACGGTCGAGCGTCTGTTCGGCAGTCAGTCCGTCAACCTGAGCTTGGTCAGACCACAGCTCCATGGCCTGCGTCGAGGTGGCTTCATCTGTACGCGAAAGTGTCAGCCAATGCTGCAGTCGATCTTTGAGCTGCGTGACCGGCATCCGGCCAAACGCTGCTGAGACGACGGCCGCGTTTCTACCAACAGCATCGTCGGCCCGAAACGAGACAACCGCAGCTTCGACGATAGTCGAGGCAATGCTGGACGTCAAGATGACGCTTGCAATGATTAGACTCCGGGACTTCAAATATCTCATCTTGGTTTTGCCTTATGCTGCTCATGCTGCGCGAAGTATAGTCATCTTCACGCCGCCTAGAAATGCCGAAGAAAACGAAAATGCATCAACCAGTCTGAGGAAGATCCAAGAGATGCGCAAATCGTGCCAACACCACTGTTTTCAATTCAATGAACTCCGGCAAATCGAACCGTCCATCATCCACCAGATCCTGAGCCATCCGGCGTGCCACCTGTAGAATACTCAGATCCCGCAGGGGGTCCGCATGCCTCAACGGCATCGCCCCACTTTGCCGCAGTCCCAGTATATCGCCCGGACCACGAAGTTCTGCGTCCTTTTCCGCCAGTTCGAAGCCATCTGCAGATTTCTCCAAAGCGGTCAGGCGTTCTAGAGCCTCCGGAGCGTCGGTCGTTGATAAGAGAAAACAGTAGCCCTGATAACTGCCGCGACAAATACGGCCTCGCAGTTGATGCAATTGAGCCAACCCAAAACGGTCGGCCTGCTGAATAATCATGATCGTTGCGTTTGGGACATTGACGCCGACTTCGATCACAGTCGTCGACACAAGCACATCGACTTCGTGATTTCGATAGCGATTCATGACGTCATGTCGCCGTTCACGGTCCATGCGTCCATGTAGCAATTCGACGCGAAGTCCCGCCAGTTCCGTCCGCAACAACTGCGTGAAAACAGTTTCCGCTGCAGCATCATCGTCTTCCGACTGCCCCTCCACACGCGGACAGACAACGTATGCCTGTCGTCCTTTTTCAAGCTGCTGCCTGACGAAGTTCCACATCTTCGCCTGCTCCGCCAGTTCCATTATTTTTGCGGTCACGACCTTTTGCCGACCCGGTGGCAGATCCCGAATCACGGACACATCCAGATCACCGAACTGAGTCAGACACAGACTGCGGGGAATCGGGGTTGCAGTCATGACCAGCACGTGCGGACTGACATCGTTTCCAGTGAAGCTGGCACGCTGGCGAACGCCGAAACGATGCTGTTCGTCGATCACAGCTAACGCCAGATTATGAAACTTAACGCTGTCCTGAATGACGGCCTGTGTGCCGATCACCAACTGCATTTTTCCGGAACTTATGCCTTCGAGAAGTTCGCGTCGTTTTGCTGCCGCGAGGCCACCGATCAGGAGTCCACGCTGCACGCGGCTTGCCGCCAGCAGTTCATTGAAAGTTTCCCAATGCTGTGTGGCGAGGACCTCCGTGGGCGCCATCAGCACTGCCTGATAACCGGCTGCGATTGCGGACAACATAGCGTGGACAGCGACTGCCGTTTTACCAGCGCCGACGTCTGCCTGTAGCAATCGATGCATGGGAGCGGACTGCTGCAGATCCTGCGTAATGTCGCGAATCGACTGATCTTGACCAGCGGTGAATCGAAACTCAAATAGGCGTCGAATGCGGGCATCTACTTTCGCAGACACTTCGATCGGTCGGGCCTTCAGCGTACGATTCCAGATCCGCCGCCGCAGCGCTAATCCAAGTTGAAATTCCAACAAGTCGTCCAGCAAAATGCGATACCGTCCGTCCTGCCACTGCTTCACCGAATCCGGCGTGTGCAGCCAGCGAAGAGCCATGGACAAATCTGGAAGCCGATGATCCTTGCGGAACGATTCGGGAACACAATCGGCGACCAGATCGCCATAGTTTTCGACGGCCGAACGCGTCATCCTTTGCATGGCATCCAGCTTGATGCCGTCAGTCAGCGGATATCGGGGTAAGACACCTGCGGCGGCTTCAAGATCGTCGTCTGGTGCGAGAACCGCCACACGCGGTCCGTTGAATTCCCAGCGACCGGATTTCTTCTGCGGCTTGCCACTGAAAACTAGGTGCTCATTGTCCCGATATTTCTTTAAAACCCATGGCTGATTGAACCACAGTCCCCGCACATAGTGCCCGTCGCAGTCAAGCATGATTCCAACCAGCGAACGACCTCCTCCCAGCTGCCGCACATCGCGATCCACCACAAACCCGTGAACGGATTGTTCAACATCTGCTACCAGTTTTGGCACGGTCCGCACATCACTGAAATCATTGATGCCGGTCGGAATATGAAACAGCAAGTCGCGAGCCGTCAGGATTCCCAGATTCTTCAGCAGCTCCGCGCGCTGCGGTCCCACTCCGCGCACGAACTGAACGGGAGTCAGCAGCCGTTCGGCCGGGGACTCCTGACGTATGTTGGTGTTGGCCGTTTGAGCATCCGACATGTCTGGTAGTCTCGCCCAATGTCAAGCAGTCAATTGCTGCTTCGAACTTTGAAGGGTGTTTATTCTCCGCAGGGTCTTGATTGAGACAATTGGCGAGCGGCTTGCGTCAGCTAGCCGGTACAAAAACGAGGTACCGGAGGGCTTACGCCGCTCCGCTCGCCGGACTCATTTCCTGTCGCGCGGAGTATCAGCATTGGTGCAGAAGTTGTTGAGTCTAACGGCGAGCCGTAGGCGTAGGCGAATCCAGCGTGCCTCCGCCTGCGCCTACGCGCTCGCCGTTAAACGATTTGGGCCAACTTACTTATGCACCAGTGCTTAGAATGACCGGAGGATATCGCTTCAATACCGTCATGAGAACCCAAAGCGACCGACGTCATCAGTACAAACGATCACTTTTATGCGTCCGGCGCTTCACCCAGCAGTTCCTCTGCCAAACGCAGTTCCTGCGCGATCCGATCTGCCAACGGCAGTGAATCAGATGCTGATTCACCCGGCATGACGGGCCAGGGGTAGGTTTCCACTTCCAAAAAAGGAGCAGGGGACATTGTACTTTTTTGTGAAAGTAGAATGCACCCTTCGTTGCCCCCTGGTCCTCAAGCCGATTGACAAACCAAAGCCGGAATGGGACATTGATTGGAATTGCAGGAGTCGCAGATGGACCAGATGTTCTTGTGGGACGATGCTCCCGGAAGTAACGTCGAACATATTGCCGAGCATGGTCTTGCTCCGGAAGAAGTGGAGTCGGCGTTCGACAATATCGAGACCGAAACTATCAGTCGTTCAAGTGGTCGGCCAGCCATCTTTGGGCGTACGTTCAAAGGTGACATCATTTTCGTGGTCTACGAGCTCGACCACGACGACGACGGTCGAGATTTTATTTACGTACATACAGCCTATTTCGTCGAGGACGTATAATGCAGACCAGGCCCAACGTGTCGCCCGAACGTCTGGCTCAATTGCGGGCCGAAAGCCAGAAACTGCGACCAATGCTTGCGACCGAAATGCCCGCCGTCCGTGATGAATGGAAGCAATGGGTCAAAGGCATCACCGAAGTGGTGGCGCGTCATTCCAAAGAAATTGACGAATACATTCAAACTCACGGCCCAATGACACGACAAGAGGTAGTCGATAAAGCGTTGACGAAGCTCCTGTCGGAAGTCTGACAAATCGAGAGACAAAAAGGGGTCGAGACAAAAAGGGGTCAGGTCTGTTTTAATTGAGTCCTGAGCCTTTATTTACTGCCCGTCCACAGTACAAGAGCGGTCTGGCGATACCCAATCTATCGTCGATGGGAAACCGTCGTCGAAAATCCAGCCAGGCGAAACCAGCCGCGATGCGGTCCGCACAAGGAAATTGTTTGGCGCTTCGATTCCCTACGGTCTTCGACGATTCCAATATCCTGAGCGACGTTTCGCATGAGCGACAGCCAAAATCAATAAACTCTCTGGACTGTCTCTGACAAAGACCAAGATGTAGGGGAATCTTCGCAGGCGAACGGAACGAATGCCGTCCACAATTTCGAAGTGCGAATCTGGATTGTTCAGGATTCGAACAATGGCAGCATCAACTGCGTCGCGAAACCGACCGGCCACGGTCGTCTCTCGCTTGCGATACCAGTCCAGAGCGAATCGATACTCCTGAGCAGCAAGCCGATGAAATCTGATCGAATCCATCAGGGTCCGTTTTCGTCGCGAAGTTGCGACCAGGGAATTGAGCCCGCAGCATCGTGCCGACGGCGTTGCATTTCGTCAATGAATCCCTCGTCATCGACATCTGGCAAATGTTCTTCGTCACCCATCGTCTCCAGCAATTGGCTGACAATGGCGATACGTTCGGCTTCCGGAAGTTGGATAGCAGCGGAGACAATTTCAGTGGCTGTTGCTGGCATGTGAACACCTTATCAATCAAATGCAGGACGACTTTACCGAGATTCTATCGGTGGTCTCAGTTAAACTCCATGCAGATTCGGTCTGAGTTTTCGATGGGTGACAATTGGATGACCCGCAAAAGAACGTGAACGACTGACCGGCGAGCGGTTGGGCGTCAGCCCTTCTTGTCCCTTCTTGTGTGGGCCCCTTTTTCAGGCGTCCGCAGCTTTACCCAGCAATTCCATTGCAGAACGCAGTTCCTCCGCGATCCGATCTGCCAATGGCGGCGAATCTGTTGCCGTTTCACCAGGCATTACAGGCCAAGTGTAGGTTTCTACTTCCAGGTGCGGGGCGTATGTGAGCGTTGCGACTTTCCGCAGCGCAGCGGCAAGATCTTTGCGTGTTGTCATTAGCGCACCGAGCGTCTCTGCGAAAATCGGCACATGGAAATGCACGCGCCAGCTGGCGGCCTGCATGAACTCGTCCGCTGGTTCACGTTGAATGTCTTTCAACGTCAGGTCCAGTCGCTGCTCGATCCGCCCATCCGGGAATCTCGCGTACGTCTGATGCAAATAGCGGGGTTCCACGAACTGCCGAAGCGCTTGTCGGCCTGCGGCGTTCTCGGACGGGTTCAGCAGTTCCACCGCATTCGTGATGTGGACCTTATTGATACGAATCCCACGCTGCACAAACTGCTCAATCGATTCAGCAACATCTTCAAATTCCACTGCCTGATGGCAGACGTCAAAACAAACGCCGATGTACTCGCGAACCAATGGCTCACAGCCCAGGGCTTCCGCCTGAGCGAAGAGACGCTCGAACACGGGCAATGTCCATTCTGCCGTGCCGGACATTTCGCACATCGGTTCAGGTTCCAGCCCCAACCGAATGCGGCGGCCGGTTGTTTCGAACAGTTGGTGCAGATACTTTGCTAGGCGAATCAAATGACTGAAGCAGACCGCGTGAAAATCGCCATCCCGTGGATTCATGCGACCTCCCAATGGAACGGTTGACAGACTTCCTTCGCCGCCCTCTGGCAGGAGTTGCCCCAGAATCGCCGCGCATTGTTCGGTGTAGTTGATGCGTTTCGACGAAGCCCAATCAGGCAGATAAACCTGCTCCTTGACTCGTTCGCTGTGAAAATCCCCATATGGAAATGTGTTCAGCGTGTAACAGCACAAGTCATGCTGCCATAACACTTGAGCCAGTTGTTCCATCTGATCGGCGTTGCCGGTCAATTCACGTACGACGCTGGCTGATAACCACAGTCCCGCCGCCATTGGGAAATCCAACTGTCGCTGCACTTCGGCAGAGTATGTCGTCAATCCCTCAATGACCTCAGCGACCGTTCGCCCTGGATGAACATTAGTGCAATAACTGAGTGGCAGACGGGAAAGGGTCATAGGAAATGGGACCGATCAGAGAAGTCGAGGGACTGGAACAAGTTGGTTGGGAACAGTGAGGATGGCTTGCCAGCTTCAGTCTCTAAATTTATTTTCGATCTGTTCGCGAATTTCATCGCGCACCCGTCGAAATTCCAGCATCTGTTCTAATTCCGAACCTGTTGCATGAAACGGATCATCAAACGGCCACTGCCAGCGTTCGACACTCGCCGGAAACACGGGGCAGTTTTCATCAGCCGTGGAACAGACACTGATGACGACATCGGGCGGCGTGCCTTGCGGTGGCAGAAAATCACGAATCGACTTGCTCACTTGAGTGGAAATATCGATGCCACATTCCGCCATGACTGCGACCGCGCGAGCATGCACGTAACCCGCCGGCTTTGCACCTGCCGACAGCGATTCAAATCGATCGCCAAACAGATGTCGCAGAAATCCTTCCGCCATCTGACTGCGACAGGAGTTGCCTGTACAGAGAAAAAGAATACGTTGACGAGCCGACATAAGCCAGATACCGATCAATCGCGGGGAAACAGTGAATCTCTCGCGCCCGAAGTCTATGGCATCAAAGCTACGCGCGCCAAACGTATCGCATGATGGACGACGAACATTTATGTTCATTGGTAGTCAAGTCGGCATGACAGTAGAATCGAGACGGTTTAGTAGGGGCAAGGATTGCGGAGGCCGCTGACGATTTTTTGAGGAAACTCGCTCAATGGGACTAGGAATTGATCCAACGAACGACTACGTGTTTCGACTTGCATTTGGGGATCCCGCGAATTCGGATTTGCTTATTCACTTGCTCAATGCGATTCTAGAATTGCCGTCGCCGATCGTAAATGTCGAGATCCTCAACCCGTTCATCGAGCAAGAATTCGAAACCGATAAGCTAGCTATTCTGGATATTAAAGCTCGGGATTCAGACGGGAGGCTGCTCAATGTGGAGATGCAGAAATCTGTCACTCCGGCACTTCGCGAGCGGCTGATATACTATGCCGCGTGTCTTTGTTCGAGCCAAATGTCCGAGGGTGATGAGTACACTGACCTGCGACCGACCATCGGGATCTGCCTGCTGTTGTCGATTATGTTTCCCGAAGTTTCTCAAGGCCACCTGAAATTCACCTTAAGTAACTTGCCACATGGAATCCAATTTACCGATCATTTTCAGATTCACACCGTGGAGCTGCCAAAGTACAATGCCGGCTTGGCCGAAGGTCCGATCGGTCCGCATCTCGAAAAGTGGGCATGGCTGTTTCAACGAGCCGAAGAGCTCGACGCTGAAAAATTGCGTTCTGTGCTCCCGGAACCTCCCTTTCAAAAAATGATTGGTATCCTTGAAATGATCTCAAAGACTCCCAACCAACGCCACATTCACGATTCTTTGCAACGCGCTGCTCGCGACAAAGCATGGGAAATCTCGACCGCCAGACGTGAGGCTATGCTGACAGGACGCGAAGAAGGACGCGAAGAAGGACGCGAAGAAGGACGCGAAGAAGGACGCGAAGAAGGACTGCGAATCGGTCGTATTGGCCAGATTCGCTTACTGGAACAGTTTCTGAATCAACCGCAGAGCAGCGAACAACAACTCGCCGCCCTGACATTGACCGAGCTCGATGACCGAGTCACTGATCTTCGAACCCGATTGGATAGTCGCGAAAATCCATAAGTCATCAACGCCGCGGAGCTGCGATCAGGGACTGCAACTCTATTGTGTGAACAGCTCCCAGGCACCTTTACAAATCTTCCGCTCTAATTGGCCATCATCACAGGCCGCTGAGTATGACTCACAATTGGTCGCGTGCCTCAGTGGCAGACCCTTTGAAAAACGCACTCGACTCGGAGTGAAACTTCTCGCACGATCTTCAGGCCGCGTCTGCACGTTTTGCAGCAGGCATTGCGCGCAATTCGTGAAGCAGCAGGCCGTTCAGAGTTTCTTCTAATCGCTGCAGAATGTCGGCGACGAGAACCCCGTCCATGATGCGATGATCGTAAGCCAGCGTGACGCGCGTAATGCCGTTTTCATCCAGAGGACCAAAAGTCAGACAACCAGTATGGATCGAGGGAGGCAACTGAATCTCAGCTCCGCGACCTGCCAACGTTGACAGAAAAAATGTCCCTAGCCGTTTCGCACGGGAGGCTGTCGCGACATTTAGATTCCACCACCAGATCATCCGGCGAAACAGCGTTGGGAGTTTTGCAAGCTGTAGTTGCTTTCGAAAAACCTGACGCACATCCCCATCGCGAAATTGATTGATCGCCCTCTGTAACTCCAACAGGGACTTCAGGTCTGGCGTTGAAATTTGCCCCCAGAACAACCACGGCTCGCCATCCATATTTCGCTGCACCGTCAACGTCGCTACGCTGGAGGAATGCTGATACAAATGAGCCCACGGCCAGCGATACCATGTCTGTCGCAGTTCAGGCATATCATGAGCCACAATTGCATACGCCTTTAAAAAGAGTGCTGGCCAAGACACTCGTTCAACGCATGCATTGCGGACCACTGAAACATCCGCAAGACTCATCCGCCGATCATGAGCGCAGAGTGGTATTGCCTGATGGAAATACAAGAGATCCCAACTCAACCTCCGACTGGCAGGAACGCTGATCCTCCGTCCATTCCGTAGATCCGTCATCCGCTGACACTCCAGTTTCCGTCCCCAAATTCGTTATACATCCTGCGTGCATCGTCATTCCTTTAACCACACACTTTACCGTTATCCACAATCAGTCGGAAGATCGACTGGGAATGTCTTTCACTGATCCTTGAATCCTGACGATCGGACCGGACTGTTCAGCTCCGCAAACTCTCAGCGATGCGCACTCTCCATGCCTGCTTTGTTACCGACTTGACCCAGATTTTTGCCATTAGGAGATTGTGGCATTCTGGCGATCGAGCCTGTGGCCTCAGGTGATGGACTATTGGTCAATCAACCTCTTTTGCAAAGTTTTGCAGGCGGACGACAGCACCGTTTTCAGCCTTACTGATTTCAGCAGCCCGCATCAGAGCAAAAATCTCTAGAGTTTCCGCAGGGCTGACGGGGGCCGGACCGCCTTTGAAGAATGTCGCAATTTCGCTAGCGAGTCCCTCATAGCCGACGTACTTGTCGTTCGTCGGCACAACGCCATTGACTGGGACGCCGTGCCCGTAGATGCCGGATGTCGAGACACCTTGATCTCCGAAAACCGTGGCGCTATATTTGACCGATCCCTCTTTAATACCGCGATACGTTCCCACACGACCGTCATTCCAGAGAGCAGTGATCGACTCGACCGTCGGCGTGGCCGTACAGACGACCGAAACTACGCCTGGTCCCATGATCGTGTAGAGTGTCTCGATGCTGTGCAACGGACGGGTAAATTGATCAGATTCCGGAGCGTTAATCGCCCACCCACCATAGACATCGCAGCCGATCACGCGCCCCACTTCCGGGTGATTTTTCATCCCGCTAAAGCCGGTGCTGTAACGATGCTGAGAACTGCTCCAGCACGGTGTCTTTGTTTCCGACGCCAATTTGAAGATCGCCACAGCATCTTCCATCGATGAGGCCAGCGGACGACCGATGAATAATCGTTTTCCTGCCTTGAGAACTTGAGCCGCCTGCTCCAGATGAAGGCGTCCATCCATGCTGAAGATCATTACCCCATCACACCTTGCTAAGAGTTCGTCCACCGAATTAACCATTTCGATCGAGGGAACAGCGTCTTTGGGATCCACTGGATTCTGGTAGAGATCCGTCAACTGTTTCTTCCATTGTTCAGTTAGCTTGCTACTGTCGGGGTAGTCACTACTGCCAATCGGATAGGCGGCAACGACTCTGATCCCTGCAAAGACACCTTCCGCGTGCGGCCGATTAAGGAACTCGGTATAGGCCACCGATCCGAAATTGTCGATGCCCAAAATCCCGATGCGCACTGGATCTTCGGCAAGTACTCTAACTTCAGCCAAACCAGCGGCGTACAAAGTCCATGTGAGCAGTAACAAGTAGTGTCGAATCATACGAGACTCCAAAAAAGGGAAAACAAGACTGCCAGTGTATCGAAAAGATCGCCCGCAAAACGTCCGTCAGTGTTCACTTGCGACCCTCCGCGCTGCGAGCCGTGAAACGCTCTCAATTAAGCAATGATCTCCTGGATGGGCGCGCCGAAATCGATCTCCAGTCTTTTTTGTCCAGGAAATTCAAGACGACGAGAGTCGACCCCCAATTGATGTAAGAGCGTGGCATGGATGTCCGTGACATAGTGGCGATCATCGACGGCGTGAAATCCAATCTCATCTGTCGCTCCATGCACAACGCCACGTTTCAATCCACCACCCGCCATCCAGACCGAGAATCCATAAGGATGATGGTCGCGTCCGTCGGAGCGTTCGGCACCTGGTGTGCGCCCGAATTCCGTCGCCCAGACGACCAGCGTTTCGTCCAGCAGCCCACTTTGCTTCAGGTCTTTCAGCAGACCGGCGATTGGCTTATCCACCGCCTTACATCGCGTGGAGTGATTCTTTAATAGTTCACTATGGGCATCCCAACCGTCGTCGTAAATCTGCACAAAGCGAACACCGCGTTCCACCAGTCGACGTGCCGTGAGACTGAATCGCCCGACACGCTCTGTGGCAGGCTCGTGCAGCCCGTACAACTCCTGAGTCTGTAGGGTTTCGTCACTAATTCGCACGACTTCCGGCACTGACATCTGCATGCGGAATGCAAGTTCGTAACTTTTGATCCTGGCGCGCATGGCCGGATCATCGGGATATTGGATTTCAGAAAAACCGTTGAGTTCATGCAGCAAATCCAGTTGTTCCCGACGCTCAGCAATCGATACGCTTGCACCAGGCGTTCCAAACGGTAGCGGGTTATTCGGGTCCAAGGCCATGTTGACTCCGGAGTGTTCCGGACCAAGATAGCTGCCGCTGTGGGCTCCCACGCCCCCGCAGCAGTCTCCCGGACCGCCACCCATCACAACAAACTGCGGCAGGTTATCATTGAGAGAGCCAAGGCCGTAATGCACCCATGATCCAATTGACGGGTGAAAGCCATCGAAAATGTGTCGTCCTGTGTGAAACTGTAACTGAGCCGCATGATCATTGTCAGTAGTCCACATGGACCGCACGATGGCAAGATCATCAACGCAATCGCCCACATGTGGCCACCAGTCACTGACCTCAATGCCGCTGTTGCCGCGTCTTCGAAATCCCACCTGCGTAGGATACAACTTTGCCATCAGAGCTCGTGGAGTTCCCGCAAAATCGCGCACGTTTTTTCGATAGAACGGTGAGTCCAGCACGGATGACTTAAATGGTGACTCATCGATCGTGAGTCCGGCATACTTGTCCACAGCCGGTTTGGGATCAAAACTTTCAAGATGACTTGTACCGCCTAACATAAAATACCAGATAACACTCTTGGCCTTGGGGGCGAAATGCGCGATCGTAGAATCTGCTATCACCCTCGATCTGGCCTCGGCTGTTCGCGCAATCCCGTCACGGGCCAACAGGGAACCAAGTGCCAGTCCCGTGAAGCCCATTCCCATGTCGGAGAGAAAATGTCGGCGACCGCATTTCATTTCGGCGGCAGACTTCACGCGCGAAGATCCTGAAGGCGTTGTTTCCATTGTGGAATTCTCTGAAAAATCAGCGGATTGTGATAAAATCATTGTGACTCAACAGCACATGAACCAAATTCTCACGAGCTCGCAGGTAAGCAACAGTCGCAGGTGCCCGCGGTAAGGACTCTCCTCCAGCAGAAAAAACAGCGAGGTCTGCGGTACCAGCCGTCGCAGTATTTCGTTCCAAAAATGTCTGACACGCGGCCACTTCAATCGCCGTCGGTGTTCTGTTTAGAATGGTTTCAAATGCAATTGTGATGAAGGCTGCTCTTGTAGACGCATGGTCCCCTTCACCCGCGATCTCACTAAGTTTCCCAGCCAGAAGCCGAGCCTGATCCAGCGACAGGCGACTGTTCATCAACGCCAGTGCCTGTTGCGGTACAACACTTTCTTGCCGACGATAGCACTCGTTGGGATTTGCCGCATCGAAAGTTTCCAAAAATCCAGCCTTCTCATTGGGTGTGCTTCGAAAATAGAGACTCCGCCGCAGATTGGTCTGAGCCTCCGTTTCCGGAATCTCTGGGCCACCGCGCGCAGGGTCGAGCGCGCCTGCCGCGAACAGCAGAGAATCGCGGACAACTTCGGCTTCCATCCGACGAGAATTCATCCGCCACAAAAAACGATTGTCCGGATCGGCGGCTACATTCGCGAGACAAGCCGCCGATTGCGGCACTGTTGCGGAACTCTGCCGATACGCCGCAGACAGTACGATCAGACGCTGCAGTGACTTCATCTTCCAGCCATTGCCCGTCAGCTCCGTTGCCAGCCAATCGAGCAGGTCCGGATTCGACGGCTGTTGACCGTTGAGTCCAAAGTTGGCGACCGAAGGAACTATTGCTTCTCCGAAATGACGCAGCCACATATGATTCACGGCGATCCGCGAGGCTCGCGGATTTTGAGGACTCGTGATCCATCGCCCTAGCGCCAGACGTCGTCCAGTCGAGGAACTCGGAAACGATTCTCCCAGTGCGGTATAAGTGCCATCGGCTAGATTCACGGCAACCTTCGCGGCGGCCAGCTTTTGCTGCACCTCTGAGAATCTTTGCTCAGCCTCGATCACCGCTGTGGCTACAATCTCGGGCGTTGCTGCCGATGACGCGCGAACACCTACCAGAAACTGCTCTGCAGTCAGACTTTCTTCGGACAGCTTCCCAACGGCAACCTCCCGCTCCGCACGACTGGCAGCGAGAGCTTTCCCACGAGCGATGTCCTCAGGTTCGCCAAAATGTTTGGCTCGTTCCGCCGCAAGTCTGGCCTTAATCGCTTCGACTTCAAGCTGAGCTGTGATCTGCTTCGCTGCAGCAAGCATCACTTGTTCCGACGCCCTAAATTGACGCTGTCTGAGATCATTCAGATCTGGAACTAGCTCACGAACATCAACCTCCAAAAATTCGGCCGAACCACTGTGAACCCACAACGCGAATTTCCCATCACGCCGGGCCACCGGCATTGTGTAATTCAGCTTGCGTTCCCCATTCAACATAATCGCTAGTTGCTGATCTCTTACCATGATCTCGACCGTTGTCACTTCTCCCACAGAAAGTTTTGTGCTGACGATCCCAGACTGCGGATACACCTGCTGCCCATTGTCACGATGAAAAGCCTGCACCGACTGTGCTGCATCACCGGTGGACGTGTAGATATCCTGCGAGTTTCCGTTATCGATATAATCAAAACTAAATCCCACCGATCGATAGTTTCCCGGCTGGAGAGTTCGATACCGCACACGTGCCTGAAAGTTCCGGGGATGACCGGTGCGGGTCACGACAGTCGCAAAACTTTCCACCGACGACTCAAGTAACCTGCCATCCTGCCACGACCAGTTGCCTGAGACAATATCCCAGACGTCTGATCGCGATTGGAAATCATCATGCAGCACCGGGGCAACATTGGCGGCTTCCGCTCCCTGAGCCTGCTGCTGTGCAAGTCTGACTTGATGTTCTCCGACCGCTTTTTCGGCGACGACTGCGTCGCCACGAGCCTTGATAATCTGCTGTTCGGCCAGCACGGCTTTTGATTCGGCGGCAGCAATTAATCCGTCGGCCACACCTGCACGTAATTGCGGATACCATGCCTCCGGCGAGAGCGTTACGACGTGAATATCGTCGGCTAGTTCACCTAACGCTTTGGGCACCGCCGGCAGCATTAACTTTGACGCATCCGGATAGCGGTTGTCGCCTCGTTCAAAGACAAAAGTCTGCGCCTCAACTACTTTATCAAATGCTCGCGCAACTCCTTCTTTCAGCACTGGTCCCAGCGTCGCATCGTTCTCTGTGTCGGCGTTTCCGCTGATAGGATCTGTGCGAAGATCATGCGGTTCGAAGAACGCCCGGAAGTGGTAGTAGTCTTCCTGTGTGATCGGATCAAACTTGTGATCATGGCATCGAGCGCACTTGAGTGTCAGACCCAGAAATGCTTGGCTGGTATGTTCGACTGTGTCAAACATCCAGACATTGCGGTCAAACTTATACCAGTTGCGCCCCAGAAATCCTGTGGCACGCAGCACATCAGCATCCGCCGGAGCCAATTCATCACCTGCTAGCATTTCGACAACCATCTGGTCATACGGTTTGTCATCATTGAGCGATTCGACAATCCAGTCACGCCAGCGCCAGATATGTCGCTGGCTGTAGCGAATTTCGTTAATCCCTCGACTTCCATACCAGTCGCTGTAACGCCAGACATCCATCCAGTGGCGTCCCCAGCGTTCGCCATATTCCGGGCGAGCAAGCAATTCGTCAACGACTTTCTCAAAGGCATCGGGGGATTGATCCTGCAGGAATTCGTGCAGCTCGGTGCGTGTTGGTGGCAGCCCGGTCAGATCCAAGCAGACTCGACGTAACCAGACGGCCCGAGGTGCTTCTTCTGCGGGGGATAGACCGCGTTTCTCATGTTCGACGGCGATGAAAGCATCAATCGGATTGCGAACCCAAGTCTGATTTCGAACAGGTGGAACTGGGGGACGAACGGGACTCTGATAGGACCAATACCTTGCGGGATCTGCTGGAATTTCTTCATCGACCGGCGAAGTTGCTCCCTCGTCAATCCATCGTCTCAGCAACTCAACCTGAGATTCCGACAGTTTTTCGCCTTGACCTTCCGGAGGCATACGCATGCTGTGGTCCTGTGCCGTCACACGGTCGATCAGCACGCTGCGAATGCTTTGCCCTAGCACCACGACAGGTCCATTATCACCGCCCTTGCGAATCAATTCGCCAGCATCCAGTCGTAGCCCAGAGTTCTTTTTCAGTGCGCCATGGCAGGCGGCACATTTCTGAACCAGCAGCGGTTTAATCTCGCGTTCATAGTCGACCATGCGCTGTGGTTCGATGCTATCTTCTGCCGCGCACTGCGGCAACGCGTCTGTCAGGATCAGTAGAAGAACGCCCGTCAACACCATACGCTGCATGTCGGAAGCTCACTTGTTGCGAATAGATGGGATCGAATCGTGATGCCGATTCGCTGATTTCGGGGGCCGAGATGCAGCACGTGGTCGACAGGGTTATTTTCAGCCGCATGGACTATGAGCCTAACATTTGATCAGAATTCACGCGATGATCTCATGCACAGGCTCACCGCCGTGAGCAATAAAAATAGGACGCCCACTGCGGTCGGGTACAGTGAGATGAGGGTCGATGCCCATCAACTGATAGACCGTGGCCACAAAGTCTGCCGGAGACACGGGGTGCGAGTCCGGGTAGGCACCGATTGCATCCGTCGAACCATAAACCAAACCCTGCTTGACACCTCCGCCAAACAAGAGACTGAAGCCACATTGCGGCCAGTGGTCGCGTCCCGCCGAAGCATTGACCTTCGGTGTTCGCCCCATTTCTCCCATCACAACAACCAGCGTCGAATCCAATAGTCCGCGCGAATCAAGATCCTGCAACAGAGCGGGAATGACTTGGTCGAGCAACGGCAGGTTCAGGTTCTTCAGCATCCCAAAGTTGTTCGAATGCATATCGTATGCATGACCATAGTGATCAAATATTTCCTGATGCACGCTGACGAATGGTACTCCCGATTCCACCAACCGACGCGCAATGATCAGGCTTGCTCCGGGCAGATGTCGACCATAGGCATCGCGGGTCGCGGCGGTTTCCAAGTTCAGGTCAAATGCATCTCGGGTCCGCCCAGAGGTCAGCAGCAGGAAGGCTCGGCGTTGAGCATCACTCATCGTATCAATGCCAGCGGATGCTTGCTTGCGGGCGAATTCGCCGTCAATCTGCGAGATCAGCGAACGGCGCCGATCCAGTCGCTCCACCGTCATATCCTCCAACGCATCTGCTGTCGGTGGGACAGGCTCACCAATAGCCATCACGGGATCGTAGTCATTAAATTTCGGCTCGCGCGCGAACGTGGGCTTGCAGAGCGTGAACAAGGGGTCATATCGCTTGCCGAGAAATCCCCCATACGGACCACGACGTCGATGCCCCTTCTGACCCGAGCCTGGAAAGCACGGCATGCAGACAGCGCCCGGCAGGTCTTTCGGACCGAGTCCTAGATATTGGCAAATGGCACCGATGTCCGGTGGATCAGTGGGCATGGCCTGAGCCGCTGGGTTGCCGTCCGTAAAGCCTGTCATGAACGGCAGCGGATCGTGTGAGTTGAACATGTGACTGAAGGTGCGAATCAGTGTCCCACGATGCATCCACTGCGCGAGCCGCGGCAAGTGTTCGCAAATCGTCAATCCGGGAACTGATGTCGCGATCGGAGAAAACTCGCCCCGGATCTCCAACGCCGCCTGCGGCTTCATGTCGAACATGTCAATGTGCGACGGACCGCCCAATAAATTGAACATGATCACAGACTTAGCCGGTCCGCGATTTGTCACAGCAGCATTTGCCGCTTGTGCGACACGCGACCAATTCAGCCCGCTAAACAGCGACAATCCGCCCACACGCATGACTTCGCGGCGCGTGATACCGTCGCAAAGACGATTCGCTGTACCAAGGACACGCAGCATGTGGATTCTCTTTCGCTAACGGCCGCAATGCTTTGAAAATATTGCACCCAACGCACATCGAGTGAGCAGCAACCATCATTCAATGATCGCTTCTAGGTCGGCAAGGGTAACGAGTATTATTTAGGAGAGTCAATGAGGAGGATCATGTTGCATGACCTACACGACTCTCAAAATTTGCTACTCATCAGACAACCGAACAAGCAACGTGTCACAACGACGGAATGTTGAGCCGGCGTCTGCGACTGGGATTGTGGACCACTTTCGCGGTAAGATGCCTGAACTTGCCTTGAATTACGATAGCCTAACACCGACCCTTCCTTCCTCTCCTTCCTCAATTCGCACCGGCACTTCAGGAGCCCAGTCATGAAACAGAACACGAACCGCCGTCAGTTTATGCAACGATCCACCCAAGCCGCAGCGACAGTCGCGGTGGCCGCGGCATTTGGCAGAGCGCCTCTTTTTGCCAACGACGATAAGCCTCCAAAAGTTCGACTTGGGATCATCGGGTGCGGCGGGATCATGACGCATCATGTCCAAGGTCTGGTCGCGCGACGCGAGGCCGTTTCGCTCGCATGGCTGTGTGACGTTGATCCGGCGCAGATCGAGAAGATGAATGCGCTCGTCACACGCGAATTTCAGGCGGCGCAGCCGAAGCGGACATCTCGCTTTGAAGATTTGATTGAAGACAAGGATATCGACGCTGTCATTATTGCCACACCGCATCACTGGCACGCACCGATCGCACTGGCTGCCATGCAAGCGGGCAAGGATGTATACATCGAGAAGCCAATCTCGCACGTCTTCAACGAGGGATTGCTAATCATTGCCGCCGCAAAGAAGTATGGCCGGGTCGTGCAGCAAGGCAGTCAGATGCGGAGCAGTCCCATGACAGAAAAGGCGGGGCAACTCCTGCAGGAAGGGATCATTGGCAAGGTCAAGGTGGCCCGCGCGTGGACGGCGGAAACCCGAACCATCGAAAAGCCACTCCCGGATGCGATGCCGCCGGCGGGAGTCGACTACGACCGCTGGCTCGGACCTGCCCCGCAACGTCCCTTCAACCCGCAGCGGTTTCACCAGACGTGGCGAATGTTTGCAGACTATGGGAATGGTGAAATCGGCGATGACGGTATTCATGATCTCGACATGGCCGCTTGGGGACTCGGCATCGACACCCTGCCGAAGCAGATCACAGCCCGCGGCAGTCGCATGCTACTCGACGGTCACGCCAGCGAGTATCCGGACAACATGAACGTAACTTACGAATACCCCGACGGCCGACTCTTGATCTACGAGAACTATCCGTTCACGGCTTACGGGCTCCATGGCTTTGATAATGGCAACGTGTTCTATGGCACAGAAGGCTATATGGTCTTCTCGCGCCGCGGAGCTTTCAGCGTGTTCTTGGGGCCCAAGGGAATTCCGGGGCCGACCGAAGGGAAAGAACTGCGCGGCGAACGAGGCTACGCTGAGCACATGGCAGAATTTCTTAATGCCGTTCGCAATCGCACGCCGACGCGTGCCGCAGCCGAGGTTGCTCATCGAAGTTGCGCGCTAGTGCATCTTGCCGAGATCGCGTTCCGCACGCGGGGCCGCCTAGATTTTGACCCTGTGAACGAGAAATTTATCGACTGCGACGAAGCCAATCAGCTGCTCAGCAAAAAATATCGGGCACCCTTTGGCCTGCCGGATGTTGTCTAACGCAGGAAGAATTCACATCCCAACCTTAAACCACGACTCACCGCGTCTGGCCTCACTGTGCTAGGCGTCCTCGAATGCCCGCGTCCCCACGCAGCGATAGTGACTTCAGGCGTGTTGGCTAAAAACTCACGCTCTATCTTTCACCCGAACTGGTTTCGAAACTACTGGAGTTGTTTGATTGCGATATCAACACGACAGCGTGAGTTGAAGGACCAAAGCTTGAGCTGTATGCTCTCGACTTCATAGACTGACTCGAGTCGAATGTTTGATCGGCTACATTCGGAGGATTTTCGCGATGCGACACAGGTTGATGCTTATCCTGTTGGCCATTCTTCTGCCGGCCACCGCGCAATGCGACGATGGCCTCATCGCGCACTGGCCTCTTGCGGAAAACGGTCAGGACGTTTCTGGCAACGGCATCCATGCAACCTCCCACGGGGTTGATTTTAACGCTGCCGGACCGAGTGGCGTCCCACTCACGGCAGCTGGATTTGATGGTCAGAGTGCCTTGCTGGAGATTCCGGCTCATCAACGCCTGCAACTCGGAACGCAGAACTTTTCTGTGAGTGTGTGGGTCGATGCGGATGCAGGGTTCGATGACGTGCCAGGAGATCTTATCAGCCAGTACGACGCAGCCACTCGCAGGGGATTTCATCTCGGACTAAAAACCAGTGCAGGAGTCACTTTCTCACAGGCCAACGTGCGGCAATTGCAGTTCGGAATCGATCAAAATCGACCAGATGAATCTTGGGAGGACTGTGGATCTCCCGGGAACGCCTTGCTGGCATTTGCGCTGTGCGAGTTTGACGGGCAGCTTTACGCGGGAACCTGTGAACCCGGACGCGATGACGCAGGTCATGTCTATCGCTACGACGGCCAGGCAAAATGGACGGATTGTGGGGCACCGGATCTATCCAACTCGGTGACGGCGTTGGCTGTGTTTGATGGCCAGTTGTATGCTGGCACAGGCAAGTACCGAGTCGCAGGCTCTTCATTGCCTGAGTCGGAGAACACAGTGCTCGGTGGTCGCATCTTTCGCTACGCGGGCGAATCAAATTGGATCGACTGCGGACGTTTAGCTGAATCCGAAGCGGTCGGCGGGATGGTTGTTTTCGGCAACCGTCTTTATGCTTCCTCGCTGTACCGTCCCGCGGGATTTTTTAGGTATGCAGGCGGAACGACATGGCAAGACGCTGGCTGCCCGCAACGCCCTGCTGATTTGCCGGGCGATACCACGCAGATGCGCGTCGAAGCCATGGGTGTTTACAACGGCTGGCTGTATGCCACAAGCTACGACGGTGGCCGCGTCTTTCGATTTGATGGCGAATCGTGGTTCGATTGCGGCCAACTTGCTGACAACACTCAATCGTATGCATTCGCGATTCTTGAAGGGCGACTCTACGTCGGCACATGGCCCAGCGGTCGCGTATATCGCTTCGAAAAACCGCAGCAATGGACCGACGTCGGACGCCTCGGTGAGGAACTCGAAGTCATGGGCATGCTGGTCCACAACGGACGACTGATCGCCGGCACGCTGCCGCTGGCGGAGGTCTACGAGTTTGACAACCAGTCGTCGTGGAAAAAGCTGACGCGCCTCGATCACACGCCTGACGTCCGCTATCGCCGAGCTTGGACGATGGCAGAACATGACGGCCGACTTTTCTGCAGCACGCTGCCCTCCGGGAAAAT
>Ga0209553_1000095_pt1 | contig 40668 bp, 30 predicted proteins | sample LauGreFBDMM110DN_2_FD_188217 | JGI IMG/M metagenome (GOLD analysis project Ga0209553, IMG submission 188217) | Freshwater lake microbial communities from Lake Michigan, USA - Fa13.BD.MM110.DN (SPAdes) (version 2) | ecosystem: Environmental > Aquatic > Freshwater > Lake | place: Lake Michigan...
ACGCTGAACGGCTCATTCGGCAAATGCTGGCTGATGGAAAGATCGTTTCTGCATTCAGCGCCGGTCCCGGCGTCCTGGCAAAAATGGGTTTACTGAATGGAGTCACTGCTACCGGCAACAAACTGATGCACGAGGATATTCGTTCCCGATTCAGGGTCACGCTCACAGACTCCGAGGTCGAGCGCAGCGGTCAGATCATCACCGGCCGCGATGTCGATACGCTTCCGCAGTTCACCGCCGAACTGCTGCGCGCCGTGGAAGAAGGCCGGTAGTCGTCCGAAACCGGCGCCGTCTTTTTCTCGTAAGCGGCACGGCTCCATGCGGACCAGGGGACTGTTGTTTTAATCGTTTAACGGCAAGCCGCAGCCGTCGTTGCCAACGCTCGCCTGCGCCTGCGGCTCGCCGTTAAACAAAAATGCCAACCCGGGAGACTCAAACGACGCAAGAAATTCTTTCCGAAATCCCTGAAAGGTCGCGGCAGTTCCTGACATTTCTCTCTTGTGGTCTGGTTTTGTTCGGTCAATCACAAGTCAGGAGAAAACATCATGAAACGGTCGTCGTTGAGAGTCAGTGCCTTCGTTGATCGGGTGCGTAAATGTCTCAAACGCGCAACAGCACTAATTGAGTCGTGTCAAAGCTGGGCGAAGTCTGAGTTGATGGCAGGCATATCACGTCTCAGGGCCGTTCATCACATTGTCAGTTCGCAGGTCTCGACGTCGCGGGCAGTATCCGTGTTCCTCAGCATTGCTGCCGCGCAGGCGACGTTTTCAGTGTGTTCCGCGCAGTCGATTGAAATTGCGGAACTCACCGATGAAGCCCTCCAGATCGACGGGACTGTGATGTATGTCAATGGAGCAAATCTGGGGGGAGCAAAAGGTGTTGTAGATCGGGTTACTGTCGAGGAATACCCGCTGAATCCTGACTTGATCTGGGTGCGAATTCAGGACGTCAATAACAACACCATCGCCTACAGTGTCAATGAGCTGGACTCACTGGAAGCCATCATCGTCTCACTTGGTGCCGGTGATGATGATTTCGACAACAGCACGACTGTTCGCGACATCGTCTATGGCGGCGCTGGCGGTGATGATCTCTACGGCGGCGACGGCATTTCCTGGTTGTATGGTTAAGGCGGCGACGACAAACTGTTCGGGGGAGCGGGGAACGATCTCATGGACGGCGGAGACGACACTGATTACGTCTACGACAACGACAGCGACAGCGGCGACTTCTTTGCTGGCAACGACATCCTGATCGGCGGCCCAGGCGACGATCATCTCTATGGCGACTCCGGCCAAAATTGGTTGTTCGGCGGCGCAGGATTGGATCATTTATACAGCGAATACGAAGGAGTCAGTCTGCTCTACGGTGAAGGGGACGATGACTGGATCGAATCATCTGGCGCAAGTGCTGCGTATGGCGGGCCGGGCAAGACTTTATCTACGCGCATATTGCGTATGGGGGTGACGGTAACGATCATATTTACGGCTGCAGCAGTTACGGCTTTTACGACAATTTCCTTTACGGGGAAGCGGGCAACGACGAGATCCAGGGTTTTGCAGGCAGTGATTTTTTGAATGGAGGATCCGGGCAGGACACGCTGCACGGAGATTTCGCTGACCCGAACTACGGAAACCAGGGCGGAAACGATGTGATTCACGGCGGCCCTGATCGTGACAGCATTTCTGGCCAGTTCGGAAATGACACGCTGTCGGGAGATGACGGCGACGACGTCATATCTAACGCTCCGGGCAGTTCACCAATTTCGTCGATGAACAGCGTTCCGTTGTCAGCGACCTCGAACAGTCCGGCGCGGTCTTCACTGGCACCGGTAAACGCGCCTTTGCGATGACCAAACAATTCCCTTTCGACAAGTTGTTCCGGAAGCGCCGCGCAATTGATCGTCACGAACGGTCGGTTGGCTCGGTGACTTTTCTGCTGTAACGCACGGGCCACAAGCTCCTTCCCGGTACCGCTCTCGCCCTGAATGAGAACCGGCTTGTCGGTCGGAGCCACTCGTTCAATCAGACGAAACACTTCCCGCATGCGAATGGAATCGCCGATGATTCGTACGGTCGATTGAGAGCGTTCGATGATGGCTCGAAGCTGGCGATTTTCCTTGTTCAGCCGCGCCCGTTCCCATGACATCATGCAGCGTTGTTCAAGTTCATCCAGGGGAAACGGCTTCGTCAAATAGTCTGAAGCACCCAGCTTCATCGCATTGACTGCGCTTTCGATCGTGCCCTGCCCTGTCAGGATGATCACTTCGGTCTCAATTTGCGTGGATTTCATGCGTTCCAGCAGTTCCAATCTGGAAAGGCCGGGCATGTTCATATCGACGATCGCGACATCGAAAAATTTTCGGTCGTAGATTTCCAAAGCTTCGTGGCCATTGGCTGCTGCTTCAACACGATGGCCTTTTCGCGTCATCCAGCGTGTGCAGGTCTCGCGAAAATCCGGGTCGTCTTCCACCACAAGCAAATTCATAGAGTTTGGGGATGACATAGAAGGCTCCGAACGGTCTGATCATAATCAACGACTGTGGACGACGGCACTTTTGCACCAAACAGTTCACAGTGCAGGCGTGAGTGTGCAGATTCGCACAGTAATGTGCCGTTTTGTCCAATTGCACAGCCTCAGAATCTGAATTCACAAGAAAAGACTGGCAGTGAGGCTAAGAGCGAACCGCATTCCGAATTGCCGCTGTTCGTGGAAATAGCAGTACGATCTGCGCTCCGCCCTGTTCGAGAGGTCGAGCCATGACCGAACCTCCATGAGCCGTCATGATGCGGTGAACGATTGCCATTCCCAGCCCCGTACCCTTTTGTTTTGTCGGGAAAAAAGGTTCGAAGATCTGATCTGCGACTTCCTGCGTCATGCCGCATCCGTCGTCTTCAATCGTGATCATCGCGGCGGGATCTGTTCCGCACTGCGCTTCTTTGCAGGAAACGGTAATGGCGCCTTTGCTGCCACAGGCATAGATCGCGTTTTCAAGAAGATTTCGCATGACCTGTTCGATTCGGTGCACGTCCACTTCGCAATTCAAATGCTGTGAGTCTGCGGCATCGACAAGCGCGATGAGTTTGCCTTTGCGAGCGGCGGCAAGGTTTTCCCATTCTTTGTGCCAGATTGTCGCGAGATCGCATTCGCGGAATTCCAGGTGAATGGGTGCCGCGTAGCCTCGCACTTCTTCGTACAGCCGATGCAGATCCTGAAGTGCCGTGGTCGCGCGACGCGCCAGATCCAGCTGTTCCTTGTTGTCCTGCAGATCCAGCGAGAGCATGTCAAGGCAGGCCTGAGCACGCTGCAGGGCGTTGCGACTTTCATGAGCCAGGGCTGTAACCATCTGCCCGATCGCCGCCAGCCGTTCTGACTGCATCAGTTGTGATCGATCGTGATGATCGAATCGACAGCTGTGTTAAGGACCGCGCGACTTCGTCAGGGCCTGATGAAACCGGGCGAAATCCGGAACACAGCGTGACGAGAAATTTTCCCTCATCGAGCCCGAAGTGCAGGGGCATCGCGTGTAATAGCATCGACACCGGCGAACTGTCAGGAGTTAATGCAACGCCGACTTCTGCGCGCAGACTGAAGCCGTTTGTGGTCAGATCGTGCCACAAGTCTGCCAGTTTTGTATTATTGACGGCTGAGACGGCATCCAGCAGCAGCCAGCCTTCGGCGAGAGCGAAGCGGCTGCCTGCCATTGTTGCCGACGAAAGAATGCGGGCGTCTGGTCCGCAGATCAACGCGAGAAGTCTAGTTCAACGTCATCAATGGGTGGGTTGATTGTTATTCTTTATCCACAAAGGGACTGAGCGGAATAACGCTGGAGCTGAATTCGCAAGAATTCTGGCAGATGCGATTGTAGCAAGAATTCAGGGAGGCTCTGAATTCCTGCGAATAGCTACGGCAACGATATTAACGTTCGGTCTATCCACCTGAGACCTCGATGCGTCGAGGTTTAGCGCGTGCCGCGCGGGGAAGTTCGACGCGAAGAACACCGTTTGTAAGTTTCGCATGGATACGTTCGTGATCTACTTCGTCGCTGAGAATAAACGATCGCAGAAAGTCGCCGATGTGGTACTCCTGATGCAGCATCTGAGCGGATTGGGGTACATCAGTGGTGACACGTCCAAACAGCGTCAGTCGATTGTTCTGTACCTGCAGATCAAGGCCTTCGGAATCGACGCCGGGAAGATCAGCGTACAACACTAGGCCATCCGGGGTCTCATAAATGTCGATCGGCGGATTGAACAGCAAACGCGGCTCACCTGAAGAATTTTCTGGTGCCGGGATCATCGACGTGGATTCGTGCGGTGGATTGTGATCCGAAATATCCGTCATAAGAGATACGCTTTCTGAAGCAGAGTTCGCTACGGACCTTCATTCACTTTAATGTGGCGCGCTGCTGCCGAAGGCGCTTTCTGCAGCGTCACCCGCAAAACACCCGCGCTGTAATCGGCTCGCATGCCATCTTCATTGATGCGATCCGGGAGTTGAATCTTCCGTTGCCATGGTCCATGAAATCTTTCCTGACGGCGAAAGGCATCTTCTCCAGCTTCTGCCGGTGGTAAGCGTGTGCCCTTAATCGTGAGGCAATTGGAGGCGATCGTGACATCCAGTTGACTGATGTCGATGCCGGGGATTTCCGCCGTGAGCACGTAGCTATCGTCGAGTTCGAACAGGTTCACTTGGGGAAACCGGCGGCTGAACCGAACACCATGCAGCGTCAGATTAACCCCCTGTAACAGGCGATCAACTTCGCGTTCAAGGTCTTGAAAGGGGTCCCATGGCTGCCCCCAGCGAAAAATTGGCATTGGAAACTCGACTCTCTGTGTTCAGGCGGCGCAGCCACGTTTCAACTGTCAAATACGACGAAACGCCGCCGCCACTAGTTTAGGCTGCACACCATGTTCCAATTCTTCAGAAGGCCTGTGCGGCTCATGTTTTGCTTTCTGTCGCCGATGTAACATATTGCTGCAGAATAGTTTACTGAGTTTTTCAGGATTTGTCTTAGTTGTCAGCGGAACTTAGGCGACTTCTGCCATTTTGCCAGTACTCCGATCCGGCAAATTTCCTGATGAGTACTTCACAACTTCGGGAGAAATGCCCTCAGGTTTGCTACCCTGTGGTCGAGTGTGACTAAGATTTGCACAACGGACATTCAATCCATGACCCCCAAACATAATCCGCTCTCGGCAGTTTACGTTGGCAGCTTTGACCCAATTTCACTCGGGCATCTTGACATCATTCGCCGCGCGTCAAAAATTTTTGAACATGTGACAGTGGGAATTGGCGTCAATCCGGACAAGACGCTGTTGTTTTCTGCAGCCGAACGAATGTGCATGTGCCAAGAGTCGGTCTCCGAATTTCCTAACGTCGATGTGCGGACTTTCGACGGGCTGACGGTAGACTTTGTCCGGCAGTGCAACAGCCGAATTCTGCTCCGCGGGGTTCGGACGTTGACGGACATGGAGCAGGAATTCACGATGACACTGGCAAATCGTGTGCTGGACGAAGAGATTGAATCCGTCTTTCTGATGTCCGCCGAACGATATGCGCACATCTCCAGTTCACTCATCAAACAGATTGCAAAAATGGCAAGGGATGATGTGAGCACACGCTTGAAAGATTTCGTCCAACGACCAATTATCGAGGCTCTTGTGCAAAAACTGCGTGAGCAAAAAAAATCACACTAAACTGCCGTCTGTGATTTTCATTCGGAAATTACAAATTGCAGCTAAGAAATCACTGGCAATTCATCGTACATGTAGATGTTAAAGGAACTTAAAAATATGGTTAAGACGATATCCACAATGCTCAGCCTAGGGACTCAGGCACCGGACTTTTCACTGGTCAACGTCGACGGCAGAATCGTGTCTCGCCACGACTTTGAAGGCCAACCGCTGTTGGTTGTTTTTATGTGCAACCACTGTCCGTTCGTCGTCCACATTCGTACGGCTCTGCAGGAATTTTCCGTAGAGTATCAAGCAAAGGGATTGGCGATTGTCGGCATCAGTAGCAATGATATCGGACTCTATCCCCAAGATGGCCCAGAGCAAATGAAGGACGAAGCGCGCACGGCGGGTTACACTTTCCCCTATCTCTTTGATGGGACTCAAGAAATTGCCAAGGCTTATTGTGCTGCCTGCACGCCTGATATTTTTCTGTTCGACAAGCAGCACGGGTTGGCGTATCGCGGCCAGTTTGATTCCAGTCGACGCGGCAACGGATTGCCTGTGACAGGTCAGGATTTGCGGGCGGCTAGCGACGCCCTTCTGGCTGGCAATCCAGTATCTAATGCGCAACTGCCGAGTATCGGTTGCAACATCAAATGGAAAGCCGGTGCGGAACCCGGGTATTTTACGGGAATTTCGGTTGATTAATGCGGCGTTCAAGGGTGAGTGGGTTTGGATTTTTGTTCGTTAATTTCAGCAGAACAGGGAACGGAATGGCATCGGATCTATCGATTGCATTAAGTCAACTTCATCGATTGCTGGTGCAGTTTGCGGAGGCCGAAGCAGCCTTTGCGGACGGGCCACGATCGATCACTCTCTCTGAAAAACAGGTGGCACTAGCGGAACAGAAGGTTGATGACCAAAAAGCCGTGATTAAGCAGACACGAAAAACCGCCGACGACCTGAATCTGAAACTGAAAACGAAAGAAGCCGAACTCAAAAAACTGCAAGGGCAACTCAACGCCGCTACCTCCAATAAAGAATTCGAAATCTTCAAAGGGCAAATCGCCAGTATTGGGAGTGAGCGTGCAGAATTGGAAAATACGGCATTTGAGGCGATGGAAGAGATCGATACGACGCAGGCGGGTTTGAAGGTCTTGGAAGTTGAACTCAAGAGCCGTCGTCAGGCAGTTCAGACTGTGCGAACAGAAGTGGACGCAAGTCGAGCTGGTCTCGAAGCAAAGCTGGAGAATTTGCAGGCTCAGATCGCAGTCGCCGAAAACATCATCCCACCCGGTGAAGGATTGTCGGCCTATCGTCGCTTGCGAATCGCAAACGGCAGCGGCGCACTGGCTGGGATTGAAGATAATTTCTGTGAAGGTTGCAACTGCCGCGTCACGAATCAGGATCTTGTCAGGATTCGCACGGGTGAATTTCTCCGCTGCCGCGAATGCAATCGCGGGCTTTATGTCGTATAGCCAATGTTTGAATCGCAAGCCGCGTCTTAAAGTTGGCCAACGCGGCTCTCGTGGCGTTGCTCGACACGCGCTCGGATGTTCGCGCCACCCAAGGTCGATAGGATTTAGTCGACGCTCTTTCTCTTAAGGCAGAGAACAGCCAGTGAGTTCGGCTTGAGGCGGTAGGCCAACTTGTTGTTTTCCGTGAGGCGAAGAATCTGCGGATCGGCGAGCGTCACGGTGTCGGGCTGCGCGATCGTGTTTTCAGCAAGATAGCTGTCCGCTTGCACTTCATGGATCTCGATAAGATCCTGACATGGCCAGTCTTGGATGTCGACCCGGGATTCAACCGACTCGCGTGCGTCCTTGTTCAGCAACGCAACGTAAAGTCGGTCTCCGCTGAGCGAAGCGCAATGCGTAACACGCGCGAATGCATGTGCCGGATCGAAGTACAAACCGGTCTTTGGGGCGTCGATCGAGTTATTGCCTTGCAGATGACTCTTGACAAGCAGTTCTCCTCGTTGCTCGCTGAGGAGTTTGAACGTCCAGTAGATCGGCATGCGGTAGCCGTATCCTTCGTCCGTGCTTTTTCCCTTGTAGGCCAAGCCTTGTTCGCGGGATGTCTGGATCGAGAACAACGCTTGGGCATCGTTTGAAAACGAGTGCCAAAATGCTGCATGGATGTTCTCCGAGGGAACGCTTTTTTGCATCATGTAGAGCAGTTGATCGGACATGAACACAGCGGACGCCATCGTGCGCATCAGTGATCCGCGAAAACTGTTTTCATGTTCGCGGAAGATGCCTCCCGTCCAGTCGGCGGACCATTCGCCAACAATCAATTGAGGAGGTGGCTGTTGTTTGCACTTCGCTTCAATCAACGCGTTGATGACTTCGTGACACTCCCGAAACTTCGTTCCCCAGCAGTAAAGATGTTTCCATTCGTCGTCAGTTCCCAAAAAGTCGTACTTGCCGTTCCAGCCATTGGCTGGGTAGAAGTGCCAGTCGAAGTAATCGACATCGACGTTCAAGTTTTCGAGAAACGCTACGGCAAATTCATGGCTAGTCGTGAAGTTGATGTCAGGGATGCCAGGCTTGAGTTTTATTTCAGAACGTGGACGTTGCATGTTGATCAGCGGCACGACCACTTTAGCCCCAGGTGACATCTTGCGAACGAGCGGCACGAGAAGTTCCAAGGCTTTCGCATATTCCTGCGCGCCCGTAACGTTCTCTTGGAAGCCTTGCGGGTAGCTATGGACCTCGTTGCCAAGCTGCCAGTATGTGATTTTATACGGTTGAAGTCGGCCGTTGGCCTTGCGTTTCTCCGCCCAATTGACGCCGTCGCCGTCGATGTCACCATCCCCCACAAGGTACTCGATGTAGCCCTGGACGGATGCCTGTGTCTCGCCCACGAAATTGATCTGCATGAGGGGTTCGATCTTGAAGCGTTCGCACAGTTGGAGGAACGTATCAAGGTCGTAGACTTCGGTCGGCTGACGTTCGGGATTCTGACCGATGTGATCTTGCCAATAGAAATTGGCCCACGAGCCGCGGTGTTCGTCGCGGTTAAAGACGAACCCCCCAGGATACCTCGCGATTCGCAGCCCCGATTCTTCGATATCGCGGAGCACCTTCTCCGGATACATGGGCGCACGCAGCGGATTAGTTTTGTGGTCGATCCCGGCGCCGAAGATGTACGGACTGATCGCTCCCTGTTGCACGCGAGGAAACACTTGGATTTCGACGCTCAACTCTTCACCAACCGCTGGGATGGACGGCCAGAACGCGTGGCCGACGATCACCACCCAAGTGGCGATGCCTAGTTTCACTGGGAGCGATAACGGAGCGCTCCGGATATTCCACGCAACGCAGCCGCGAAGACCCATGGTCGTTTCCTATTTGCCAAGCGACAAATTTTCTCAATGCGTAGTTTGGGAGACCTTCACGACCAAGAATACCACTCGTGGAACCTGTTGCATAGTGTGGACGAGTCACCAGAGGAGGGTGCGGGTGCGCGCTGGCTCTATTTTTTTTACTGCTGCCCTGGGCGTCTAGACTTGCCGGACGCCAGTTTCGATGAGCCCCCACTAGAGCAGCGATTGAATGGGTTGCCCGCGATAGACGCGGTAGGGACGACCTGTCGCGTCCTGAAATTCTTGATCTGGTCCAATGCCCAGACAATGAAAAATTGTGGCGGCAAGGTCTTCCGGAGTATAAGCCTCGGTCTCCGGCAATCCGCCATCCGCGTCGGTGCGACCGATAATCCGGCCCGGCTGAATCCCACCACCCGCAAAGAAACAAGGAAACACATCGCCCCAGTGATGACGTCCGGGGGTGAAAATTTCTCCCGAAGCATTCGTACCGCCTTCCGCGATCGGAGAAATTTTGGGTGTACGGCCCATTTCGCCACACATTACCACCAGCGTCTCATCCAGTAGACCGCGATCTGACAAGTCGTCAAGGAATCCGCTGAGACAATGATCGATCGACGGCAACAGCTTGCCATGCAAGTCGCGAAAAGCATTCTGATGAGTATCCCAACCGCGTAAATTGATCTGCACCATTCTCACGCCAGTTTCGATCAGGCGTCGCGCCGTCAGGAATCCCTGACCCCATTCTTCACGCCCATACAAGTCACGCGTTTGCTCCGATTCCTGCGTCAGATCGAACGGATTGTCGCGACCAGGACGAGCGGCCAAGACAAACTGCATTGCTTGCTGACGATGTGCGTCCCACGAGGCGATTGAATGAATGCCCGCATCAATGTCGAAGCCTCTGCGCAAGTTCTCGAATTGTCGCAGCAGCGCAGATCGGTTCTCCAGTTGCGGAATGGAGATGCCTGTCTCCTGACCAAAATCCGGCAGGTGGAAATGCGGATGACGACAGCTAGAATTATCCCACCAAGCTTTCGAACCGGGCCCCGGTCTGCGTTCGAGATCGAGGTTGGGATCATCGTGACTGAAACAGTTGGGACAAGAGCCTGCCGCATCTTTCGCATGACATTTTTCGGCGATGTCTAAACCGAGACGGTCATATTGTGGCCCGAGAATTCCAGATTCCCTGCCAGGATACTGCATCAGGCTGCCTCGCGGAATTTCAATCGTTGCCGGCAGTCCCGTGGCAGAATCAGGGGGCGCTGCATAGGCCAGCATTGAACCAATTGAAGGCCAGCTAATGCGTCCTGCACGCGACTGGGTGATCGAAGCGTTGGTGTCACCCACGGGCAACGCGGTGCTCCCCGTGTGCAGCAGGTACATGCAGCTGTTGTGCTCATTGCGAAACTCGCGGCCAGCAATATGGTGCATCGTTCGCACGATTGAAAACTGATTCGACCGCGCCGCAAGCTTGGGCAGATGCTCGCAAAATAACTCACCCGGGATCTGAGTCTGCGCCACACCGTAGGCGCCTCGAATCGAATCCGGGGCTTTCGGCTTTGGATCAAACGTTTCGTGTTGTGATGGTCCGCCTGACTGAAAAATGAACACCACAGATTTGGCGGTTCCGTGGCGGCGATGACTGGCCTCTGCTGCCTGCGCCTCTAGCCGCAACAGATCACTTAGCCCCATCCCGACGAGACTCATTCCCCCAACCTGCAACAGATCTCGCCGACCAAGTTGAGGGTGGTCGTGGCGTGTACAGCCCACACGTCGGTCTACTGGAAGATGTTGCATGCCTGCGCCCCTTGAAAGCCTAACCCGGCGGATTAAAAAAAATCTGGCGCAGTCAGGCTGCGTCTGAATGTCTGAGACGACTGCCTACAAAACAGACGTGGCTGTACGGCCGTCGGCAGCATGCTCACGCCAATCTGTGGCATCTCAGGATTTGAAATGAAGACACTTCCAAAAGAGCACTGCTTGTAAGACATTTTTTACACGAGTACGTCCCGGATCACCCGTCCATGATCGATTTCTAATCGTTTTCGCCCAGGAATTTCCAGTCGCCGATTGTCGAGTCCAAGCAGATGCAGCACTGTCGCGTGCAAGTCGGTGACATAATGCCCTTCACCCAAGGCGTGATATCCCAATTCGTCAGTGGCGCCATGAACATGCCCTTGCTTCAGACCGGCACCAGCCATCCAGATGGTAAAACCGTTGGGGTGATGGTCTCGCCCAGTGTTAGCGCCGCCACGCAACTCCAGTCCTGGTGTTCGGCCAAATTCTGTGCCGAACACAACAATGACGTCGTCCAGCAGACCTCGCTGCTTCAAATCTTGGAGTAATCCGGCGACTGGGAGGTCGACTGTAGCACAGAGCCTTGTATGATTGTCCTTTAGCTGCTGATGCGAATCCCACGATCCGTACGGAGAGGGAAAGACCTGCACGAAACGCACTCCGCGTTCTACCAAGCGCCGTGCCGCTAAGAAACGCTGGCCTGCGACTTTTGTCGCGTCTTGATCGATGCCATACATCGTCATGGTCGCTGCTGTTTCCTGAGAAAAATCTACGGACTCCGGCACAGCGGCCTGCATCTTGAATGCCAGTTCATAGGCGCGAATTCGAGCCCGCAGCGACTGATCTTCTGGATACTCAATCGCCGTCAGTTCGTTTAATTGGTTGATCACTTCATATTCATGTTGCTGTTGTTCGAGAGTCTGGTCGGCATTACGCAGCGCAAACGGCAAAGAATTTTTGGGATCAAGCGCGAGCGGAATGCCGGCATGTTGCGGTCCTAGATACAGCGAGTCTATCGATTCCCGTGTGTCTGAACGCGTCGGTCCACCCAACACCACAAAACGTGGCAGATTCTCATTCAGAGAACCCAAACCATAATGCGCCCACGCGCCGATACTGGGTTGCGATTCATCCAGTTTATGACGGCCCGTGTGAAACTGATTTTCTGCCGCGTGATCATTATCCGTGGTCCACATATTACGCACAAAACTGATCTTATCGACATGCTGCGCCAAATGTGGCCACCAGTCAGTGATTTCGATGCCACTTTCGCCGCGCTTTTGCCAGCCAACTTGCATGGGAAAGATTGTCGGGTACACATCACGGACGTTGATCTCTTCGGAAGGCACTGACCGGAATCGTTTGCGATGCAGTGGTGAGTTCACGGGATTATCAAAAGGAGTCTTGTCAAACGTCATACCCGCATACTTGTTCAATGCTGCTTTTGGATCAAATGTCTCCATCTGACTGTAGCCGCCAGACAGAAAAATCCAGATGACAGACTTTGCTCGTGGAGTAAAGTGCTCTGAGTGGCCACCTTCGGCCAGCATGGCACTGAGCGCCATGCCTGTGACTCCCATGCCCAGATCTGCCAGAAAAGGTCTTCGGGTGGTTTTCATTTTTATCTAATCGTTAAAAAATCGTTGTGATTGAGCAGGATCCGCACGAGGCTCTCGCGAGACTCCGTCAGGGTGGCTCCAGAATCGGGATTTGTGGCCAACGTCTGTTGCCTCGCTAACGCATCGCGGCAGACTCGTTCTTCCGCAGGCGTCGGAAGTCGCGAAAGAATCTGTTCAAACATCGCCACAATAAACGGCTCGGTCGCCTGCTGCTCCGATTCCTGCCATGCCTTGACGATCGCGACGCTCGACTCATGTGTCAGGTCGCTGTTGGTGAGGGCCAATGCCTGCTGAGGCACAATACTGCTGACCCGCCGGTAACAATCCAGCGGATCCGGAGCATCAAAAAGTTCTCCTAGCGAACTCTTGCCGCCAGATTCCGGATAGATGCTATAGTAGAGACTGCGACGGTTGGTGGTCAGTGCGTCCTTGTTTTCTAGTTCGACACCGCCTTGCGTGAGATCTAGACGACCAGCAACGTACAACAAGCTGTCCCGCACGACTTCCGATTCCATGCGTGAAGTATTCCTCCGCCAATACAAGTGATTGTCAGCCGCTTGTGGCTGGACATGGAACGAGGTTTTAGATTCACGACAATATGCGTCGCTCGTGACAAACAGCCGGTGGAGATGTTTCATATCCCAGCCAGACTCCATTAACTCGACTGCTAGCCAGTCGAGCAACTCGGGATGAGTGGGTTTGCCGCCATTGCGACCAAAGTCATACATGCTGCTCACCAGTGGCGCATGAAAATGTCGCGTCCACAGATGGTTGACCGCCACCCGGGCTGTCAGGGGGTTGTCGCGACTTGTGATCCATTCTGCAAGCGCCCTTCGGCGACCGGTACTCTGCTGAGGATACGATGGTGTTAAGGGCGCGTAGGTCGTCGAAAGATCCTTGTTTGCCAATGCCGCGTTGGCAGTGACCTGCGCGGTGCGTGCCGCCGTCAGGCCAGCATTCGCTGTTGCTAGCTCCGTCGCGCGTTCCGCATCCTCTGGTGCCTTGGCTTCAGCCACGGCGATCGCAAACTCGGCTGCCAAGACATCTGCTGTCGCTATGTGCAAGGCCGCTTCACGTTCCAATTGACTGGCCGTTTGGATTAAAGTTTGTACGTCGTTGCCTAGGTTTTTGACGTACTTGCCAACATCCGCCGCGATCCGTGCTTCCAACGCCGCCTGGCCTCCACGGGTGGCGACCACCCGCGCTTCGGCCGCTTCCAATTGCAGCTGCGGACCACGCACTGCACGGCGCGCCGTCTGAAGTTTCAGCGACAGCGTTTGCAGCTGGGCATTGCCAATTGAGGCAGATACGAGCGAAGTGGCCGGATTTACCCGGAATGACGAAGCTTCCCAGCCATCAATTCCCACAACGTCCTTACCAGCCACATACAGCGGGGCTTCGAAATCCACCTTGATCAACGTCGTCCACGGCTCATGGGCGGCAGCTTGGTCGGCCAGCGGCACTGACCAGAGGAAATCATCAAGCACCGCCACACTGCCCACGCGCGCGTCAAAACTCAGCGGTTTGTTCGATGTCCCAACGGGATTCCAGCCATTGAGGGCCACGGACACATTCTGGACAAGGAGGCTGTTATCCGATCGGCTCATAATTGTGAGCTGACCAAGGTCCATTTCTGGCCGCAGCACGACAGAAATTTCGAAATCATTTTGCCCGGCGAGGAAATCATATCTTCCAATCTCCGACTCCCCTAGCGTGCCATGCAGATAAGCCATAATGCGGCCGCGGTCGAAGGCAACGTATCCGGCTGTCAACCCCTGAAGGCTGTCCTTAACGAACTGAAAGTTGACATGCGCATCCTGCAGAATCCGCAATCGAAAGGCCAACCGTGCACCGTCATCGAAGGACTTCAGTTGCGGCAAGGTGTTCTGCACAATACTGCGGCCTGTCGTTGCATCGAGTACCAGTGACTGCTTGCCCGCAAGTGCGCCAGTGGTTCCAGCCTTCTCAGACTCATGAAATGCCGTCTCGAATTCGTGCTCCGCGATTACAACCTGCTCACGCAGAGCCTCGGGGATTACGGCACCAGATGTTTCGGCTAACTCTCGGTCCGACTCGGCATGTTGAAGGGCGGTTTGTGCAGCGGAGAGCATCGTGGCTTGGATCTCCGGTCTAAGGCCGGGATACCACGCTCGTGGCGGCAGATTCACGGGCTCGATTCGAAACGCAGCGTTTTCCAGAAATAGGGGAACACCTGGTGGAATGGACCCTCGCGTCTGCACCCGGTTGCGTTCATCGCCGCCCGTATAAAACCAAGTCGGAGCATCGCCAATCTTATCGAATACCCGCACGGTTCCAAGACGCTGCACCGCACGTGTGCCGGAGTACGCATAATCTTGAAAGATGCCCGGATCTGCTTCCCCCGGGACGCGATCCTGACGCACAAAAATGGGCTCGAAGAACGCGCGCATCCGAAAATAATCGGTATGTGTGATCGGGTCGTATTTGTGGTCATGACAATGGGCACAGTTAAATGTGAGCCCCAAAAATGCCTTGCCGGTATGCTCCACCGCACTCCGCATCCAGTCGTTAGAGTTGAGTGAATAATAGTTGCGGATCAAATATCCCGTGGCCACACCAGCCTCGTAATCCTCCGGTGAAATTTCATCAGCTGCCAGCATTTCACGGACCATCTGGTCGTAGCCCATGCCCTGATTCAGTGACCTGACAATCCAATCTCTCCAACGATACAATTGCGAGGCACTGTTGCGAACGTCATTCACATCACGCCGTCCATACCAGTCGCTGTAACGCCAAACATCCATCCAGTGACGTCCCCACCGTTCGCCATGTCGCGCATCATTCAGAAGTCGTTCAACGACCGCGCCATAAGCATTTTCAGACTCGTCAGCCAAGAACGCGTGCAGTTCATCGCGAGTTGGCGGCAGGCCAATGAGATCCAAGGTTACTCGTCTTAGCAACGTAGCCTTGTGAGCGAGCGGACTAGGTTCAATGCCTGCAGTGTCTAGTTTTTCAAAGAGAAACGCATCCACCGGATTTCTACTGACCTGCCCGTTCGCACGTGTCGGCAATTTAGGGCGCACGGGCTGCTGAAATGCCCAATGCTGACCCGGCTCAAGATCCGGTAGCTCAGCAGCTGAACCTTTTGCGCCGAGCTCAATCCATTCGCGAATCTGAGCAATTTCTGCAGCGGTGAGTGCTGCCCCTTCAGGCGGCATTCGGGTGGTGAGATCTGCTGAGGTCACGCGTGTCAACAGCTCACTGACATCAGGCATTCCTGCGACTACTGCCGGTCCACTGTTGCCACCCTTTAGGATCGATGGTCCGGTGTCGAGTCGCAATTCCGATTCCTGCTTTAACGCTCCATGACACGCATAACAACGTGCCTTGAAAATTGGCTTTACCGCCTGCATGTAATGGACGGAGGAATCGTCGGCGTTTCCCCGGGTTGTCATCGCCCAGAGAATCGAACATGCTAATACACAGTTCCAAGTGGTGATCTTCATGACGTTTCCCTAGGACACTTTTCCTGCCAGCCACAGGCGCCGGCTCTCGACTTAAAACATTCAGTAGCAGCCTCCGGCTGGGTGATCGCCGAATTATTTCACTGGACACGCTGCCGCAATCTGATCGAGATCCACAATCTCGGCTGCGTCTCCAGCCGCCTGAACAAGGTCGCAGATCAGATCGAGCGTTTTGAATGCCGGATCAACCACACCGAGGCAGGATGGATGGGCCAAAAAATCGAACGTGGCTTTGTTGTCGATCGCCCATACCACAACGCGGCGCACAGCTTCCAGAAACCATTCCAGCTTCCATTGCCCATTCCGAAAAGCCCCAATGTCGCTAATCGGGCTCATCGGGATCTCTACCAAACCGGTGGGATAGACAAATGGCTGAGCTTTGACGGTCGCTGCGATAAGGCTGTTGTAAATTGACTCTGTGGGTTCGACTTCCGGAGCCGTGTTGTCATGGGCTGGATACAGACTGCTCACCCATGTGAAGCCGAGATCCAGCAACATCTGCTGCAGATCTTCGCGTCCATTGAGGCCCGAGCCGAATCCGCCTGGCGTACGAAATCCACGATTGTCAATTTCGGCTCGTTGCTTCAAGGCTAACGTGGTCAGCCGGATATTTTCGTAAATGACTTCAGCCGGAGAGCGGCCCTCAATTAGCCATGGCGAACGCTGAAACCGAAACTGCAATTCTGGGCTGCTCTTTGCCAAGACGTTCACGTGATCATAGGTATGATTTCCAATCGGGTGCCCCTGCTGTGCAATCTCTTTTAGCCAGGCAATGTCTGGTTGTTCAAGCACGCGTCCTACGCAGAAGAAATGAATGCGCCCTCCCCGCTGCTTCACACGCCGCGCCGCCTCAACGGAATACGTTTTTGCTGCTTCGTTCAGATTTCCCTTCTCGAAGTCCCAGTGAGTGTCCTCTCGCCGAGGAAAATTGCGACTCATCTCCAAGTCTAGCGTGATGGCGATCCTCGCTTTTACACTGTTCGTCTTCGATTTTCCGCGGAGCACGGAACCAAGCCCGAAGGGGCTGACCCCACCAAGCAATAAGCCGCTTGTTGCTTGCAACCAACGACGACGGTTGATGAAAGCGCGTGGATGAGACATTATTTTTGCTCCGGTTCGAGTGTCACCCAAGAAACCTGCGTGATCAATTGATTGAGCGCGGCGAACGAGATGGCGGCATTGACGGCAAATCGTGGCGAAGTGTTGGCTGGGAATGTGGCCAATGAGGCATCAGCGACCAGAAACACGTTGAAGTCTTTTGACAAATTTTCATAACCGGCCGTCGTGCGACAGTAACACATGTCGGTAGCATACCCGGTGAGCAACACATGCCGCACGCCGTTTTTTTTGAGGAATTCTCGGAGCGGCGCATAACCTTCCGCGTCGTAGATCACGACGTCCTGTGGGTCTACCGAGACGGATGTGCAAACGGGGATGGGAAGAGTCCAAAATCCTTCGTGATTGAATCGAGCGCCCGAATCAAGTCCGGGGAACTGTTTAAAATAGTCAATCACCGGTGTCTCGTTTCCAAGCGTCAAAGTTTCCGGCAGCGGCTCACCGGTATAGTCAAAGTCTGCTAGCACCTGCCGCAGTTCTTTTTCACCGGCTTCGCGTTCGACAGCGGTCGGCACCCTGCTGAATGAGCGATAGATCTTGGTGCGAACGGGATCTGCTGGCCCAGGCAGGCTATACATCACGCACGCCGCTTTGCCCCGCAGTCTCTTCAAAAACGGATCAACAACTTCCTTCGTATGTGTTGCCGCGACCGCATTTTTTGTCGGCGTGCAGAAGTCGGCAACTCCGTTCGGTTGCGGACTTCTCCAGCCCCATTCGTCATCAATCGCCCACGGGTGGACCATAATCACGGCTGTCTCGGCGGCCCGCAAATGATTAGGCATCTCAATGATTCCACGAGCGTTGTAGGAAAAACGCCAAGCGCGGACATGCAGATCGGCTCCTTCATCATTGACGATGGCTGCTGCTTCAAAGTGTGCCTCTTCCTGAATGGGCTCAAAGTACTCAGGATAATCCGCCAGCAGTGGCTTCGCATTCTCGATTCGCCGAAGCTGGTTTTGGTAGGTTCGTGGCTGTGGTTCATCTGCCCCAACCGACTTGGTCAACAACCTCAGCAGAAGTAGGAAAATAATAGAAGCTCGCATGCGTGTCGCCTCGGTGGATAAGCTTGAAAGTGAAGTTATTGAGAGTCGCCGTGTGCCGGCGACCTTTGCCATTCAGAAGCCCGGTTTATTGCTTTGACTGCAGATAGGTAAACAGATCTCGGAGTTCTGCAGGCTTAAATTGGAGGTACAAATTTTCGGGCATCAGCGAGATGGATGAATCCTGCAGCTCTTCGATCTCGGAAGTCGTGATCATTTGTTTTTCTCCTTTGGCATCCACAAGCGTGAGCGAAGCATCATTGCGTTCGATGGGTAGTCCTGTCAGCACTCGACCGCTGGCAGTCTGAATGATAACACTGACAAACTCTTTGCGAATAACGCTGCTGGGATCAACAAGACTGATCAGCAGGAAATCTCGATCTTGTCGATTGGCGGTTGTTAGATCAGGGCCAACTTTCGTACCTTCGCCAAACAGTTGATGACAGGCTGCACAATGCTTTTTAAAGAGCTGCTGACCGGCAACCGCGTTTCCTCCGGCGGCACGCAGATCATTATTGAGTCGCCGCACTTCGGCCAGTTTTTCTTCGCGTGACGCCCCTTGCAATTTACCCCAATGCTTGGTGACCAGGGCATCCAGCTGCGGATCGCCAATCAAGGCGACTCGACGCACCTGCTCGAGCGACGTGGCCGCCGCCACAATCTCACCCCGATCAACAGCCCCGAGCCACACGCTGGCCGAGGAGCCGCGTGACAAAATGACTTCGCAAATCTGGGACTTCAATCCGTTCGAAGTCGACGTTTGGTAGAGTCGAATTAGTTCGTTCGCCACAGCCGGATCGTCGAATTGAGCGAGGACCTGCAACGCTGCGGATCGCACGGATTCGGCAGGATCAGTTGCAAGCACCTCAAGCGACGGTGCCAGCAGTTCTTGCTGAGCAACTGTACTTAAGATTCCAAGCAACGCGACGCGACGTTCCGCTGCTGCCTGAGGATTAAACGCCGTCTGGGTCACCGCAGCGAGCGGGGCACTATGCCGCAGTCCGCAGCCAAGTTGGAGCAGCGTCAAGTCATCCGAGGTGGCTACCCAGTCGCTCAGAAGAAACTGCGAGAACTCATGTTTTCGAGCCAGTTCCAGCCACGCATCCGTCTGCATATCTCTCGTCTGTTCCTGCCAACCAAGCCAGACCTGTGGCCAGAGTTGCCGTCGCGCGTTTTGATCCGGCGCAGCTTTTAACAAGCTGACCACGGAATCAAGTCCCGCCGCAGATCGCTCGGCCGCGTATCGGCGAATGAGTCGAGTCAGGAGCACGTCACGGCCTAGGCGGGAGTTCCACAATGTCGGCCGCACGAATCGCTTCAGAACCTCTTCACGTCCCACGACACTGTGTTGTTCAACCGCCCACCACCACAGCAAGGGGAGGTACGAATCGTCGGCATCAAGATCGCGATTGATGTTCGCGTTAATCATGGGCATTGCCTGGTTTGCGGGGAACCTAGCAGCGCTGCAGGCCAACTGCTGTCGCACGTTGACGTCCTGTTCCTGTTCGGCAAATTCATCGAGGTGATTTGCCATTTCGGTGGTGATTGTGCGGTCGTCACCGAGCAAACGAACAGTCCACGACCGTACGGCAGGATGCGGACTGTGAAGTAATTGTGCGGCAAGAGTTTCATCAAATCCACCAAGCAAATTGAGCGACCAGAGTCCCTCAAGTGACGCCGTCTCATCGGTTTCCGTTGTGACAGTCTCGTGAAACTTACTGTGGAGCGATTTGGCATCCGCGCGGTCGGCCGCATTCAGGCTCTGCCGACCGTAACGTCTTACAATCTCTTGTCTGGCCTTGCGCACAAACCACTGACTTTGATGCTGATGAAGCTTGAACAGATCATCGGCACTCAGCTTTGTCAGATCGATGGCAGCGGCGCGCGGCGCCCCCACCGGAGTAATACGATAGATGCGACCATTCGAACGGTCCCAGTCGGCGTCCGGATCTGGATGAGCCGTTCGTGCATCATGCCAATCGCTGACATAGATCGCGCCATCGGGGCCCATGGTGACATCGGTGGGCGCGAACCACGAATCATGCGAGGTGAGTAATTCGCCGCTATGATTTGTCGTGACGGTCGAGCCACTGGGATTGATCGAGTGCCAGTAAACGCCGTGGCCCAGCAGATCACCAGCAATGTACTGGTCGCGATAGGATGCAGGGAACGTATGGCCTTGGTAAACGATCCCGCCAACGGTCACATGTCCGCCGCGAAAGTTCTGATGTGGCGCATGTTCCAGATATCCGTAGGCATGGGGATTATGCAGGGCGCCGTGCTTACCAAAAGATTTGACAAAATAGCCGCCTTGGACTCCGTGCAGCAATGTGTGGCCACCATAGTTGGTGCTGTAGAGTAAACGCCCGGTGCGATCAAAGTCGAGTCCCCATGAATTGCCGCCTCCCTCACAGAATAACTCGAAGACGCGCGTCCCGGGATGATAGCGCCAGACCCCCTGCTGAAATTCGATGCCGCGAATGTCGGCGGTGACAGTGCTTCCTTGGCATCCATACAGCCAACCATCTGGTCCGAACGTCAGCGAATTGGCGACGCTGTGCGCGTCTTCCATGCCGAATCCCGTCAGCAGAACTTCGGGGTCTGAGTCCGGAATATCATCGCGATTGCGATCCGGGTAGAACAAGAGATACGGTACGTTGAGCACAAACACTCCGTCGTGACCAAATGCCATGCCGGATGCCAGATTCAGTCCATTGATGAAATCGTGTTCCTTGTCCATGCGGCCATCACCATCGGTGTCTTCGAGAATCGTAATTCGGTCGTCGCCTCTTGGGCCATGCGGAGGTGGCTCCGGTACACGGTCGTACTTCGTGCGGGAAAACCGATCCACGGACACGCGTTTCAATCCGTTCGGATTTGGATATTGGAGGTATTGAATCACCCACAACCGCCCGCGATCGTCAAAATCAATCGCCACCGGTTGCCGTACGAGCGGTTCTGCGGCGACCACTTCAAGCATAAACCCTTCGGGCACTTTCATCTTTGCCACCGACTGTTCCTCAGTCAGGCTCTGACAATTTGCTGCGGAGCCCAATCCGCAGACAACGAAAAATAGCAGAAGTTGTTTCGGCAAGGTCATTCTCCGATTGAGCGTTCGTCGAATCTGGTTCAGAATCACTCGCCCATTCACTCGTCTTGTTCTGAAAGCTAAGATCTTGGCTCGTTCGCAGAATCTGTGGGTGAAATCGATTCGGAAAAGTGGCGTTGTGTCGTGTGAGTGCACAGGTAGGGCGGCGTTAAGTTTATCGCATTCGGCTCAATCCCGAAGTCAGAGAAGGGCGTCGGCAAGCAAAGTTCACAGTCGCCGCTTCGGTCTTGAGCCCTGAGACGGCTCTCGGGTCGCACTTCTGCGTTGCCCTATCCTCCGCTCAAGCATTGTCCAGCGTAGCGGGACTTTGGAGTGGCCGCAATCATTGGCTAAAGAAAGAAGTGCATCTGAGGCGTGTTTCGTAGGCTGGTGCTATCCGCCAGCAACAAGCGCACGTCGGGGACATGGGCCGGCAAGTTTCTGCGTGAGTGGTGTGTGCGAGCGAACCGTGTGGGTAGAAACCGGCGTTGGTATTCGCTACCCAACCGTGCGTCGCCGTTCAAGGCGGGATGCGCCGATACCCACAGCGTTTCCTTAAGCGGAAATACGTGCCAACAATGCGGACACGTTGCTCGTGGCCGGATATGCGTCGCAGATCTGTTAACTTACCAGCACCTTAAGAATCGGTTTAACGTTGCGTACCAGTGAACAGGCTTTGGCTTCCAATCCAAAACATGCATTGAACCCCATTCTCAGCGAACTTCAGACGGATTGGTCTTCGCGTTAAGAGGGTGGTATAAAATGGCTTCACCTGTTGTTGGATGCCGAGCAAAAGGTGTCAGATCTCGTAGCGTTTCGCGGCGCGTGACACTAGGCCGAGCAACAGGCCGTCTTGAGAAACAAAAAATGACAGCAACGGAACCGAGAAATGAACTGCGTCCTTGCGTCTCGATCGCTGTGTGGTTAGCCATCTCAAACTTTGCAGGATGTAGTTCACCTGCCGCGGTGGAAAGAGTTGTCGATTCGGATCCTCCTGAAGCACGGGGTACTGTGGAAGTGAAGCCCGCTGCAGACGGGGCAGTCGCTGATGATCGGAATCCAGTCAGCGAGGCCCGCGCGTTGCCAGCCATCCTGCAGGAATTTGGAATCTCGTTGGTGCGGATTGAATCAGGCCGGTTTCAAATGGGAAGCGCGGACCGGTCGCGATTTGGCCAGTTCAGTCAAGGTGAAGGACCGCAACATCCGGTCGTGATTTCGAATGATCTGCTCGTCGCACGCCATGAAGTGACAGTCGGCCAGTTTCGAAGGTTCGTGTCTCAAACCGGCTACGTGACTGAAGCGGAGCAGTCCGGGAAAGGTTGCAACGGGCTTGATGTCGCCTCAGGAAGCGTCGTCAGGAAGTCAGACTGTGTTTGGTTGTCGCCGGGCTTTCGTCAGACTGACGATCATCCGGTCGTCTGCGTCAGTTGGAATGATGCGTTGGCATTCTGTCAGTGGTTAACTTCAAAGACTGGGCTGACATGCCGGCTCCCCACGGAGGCGGAATGGGAATACTGCTGCCGCGCGGGATCAGCTCGAGTCTTCGCTGGCGGCGACGATGCGGATTCACTGAGACGCATCGCAAACTGTGGCGATCTATCATTGAAAGCACTTTGCCGGTCGCTCACATCCACTGCGGATTGGGATGACACTTACCCGTTTACAGCTCCGGTCGGATCATTTCAGGCAACCACCTTTGGCATTTATGACATGCATGGCAACGTCGGAGAGTGGTGCCTCGACTGGTTCGATCCCGACTATTTTGCCACATCTCCGGAGACGGATCCTCGAGGTCCCGAGCAGGCGGAGACTTGGCGTGTGGTTCGCGGAGGCAGCTGGTACAACAATCCATTTAGCTGTCGTTCATCCGGGCGGCATGACGGAGTCCCCACGGAAGCTAGTACGACAAACGGATTTCGAGTGGTGGTCCCGATTTCCAATAACGACTAGCGTTTTGTCAGTCGTTGTTTGACGGGGCCTTGGTGATGGCAGAGTGTTTCTTTCTCCCATTCACTTGATTCTGGTATTCGTCAAAGAGCGTTGCGAAGTATTTCGTCGCGTGTTCATTGAGCATCACATAATCATCCCATGTATTCGTTGTCACCTGAAAATAGCAGATCGCCATTTCGTCAGTTGAAAAGTCGCCCCAATGAACATCGCGCGGAGGTGAATTCGGATTCAGAGGATTGTTGGTTGAATTGTCAAACCAGCAGTCCAGTTCGATCCGCGTTCCCGCCGGCAGACTTACCGGATTCCGGTAGACATAATTGTCCTGCCAATAGAAATCCCAGTCTCGAATCCAGATGAGTGGTTCCGTCGTTCCGTCCGGCCGGTGTGCGACGGCCTTGATTTCTTTGCCCAGCACATGCATGTGCGGAGTTGCATCAAACACAATGATATCAGCCGGAATCTCGAGCTCCGCATGATGGTGATGTCGCGCAGCACCGGCTGAAATGTGCAGGTCGATATCGGCCACCATGATTTCTGTGGTCTTGTGCGTCGACGATGAGGGTGCAAAATACAGACCTAGTCGTGATTGATCAGAAACAGCGCGCCCGATCGGATGGTAATGAATCTGCAGCACGATGTCGGATCCCTTCGCAAGCGGTCGCCCGAGACCCTTAGGCAATCGCCGTGGCTGCCCTCCAGGTCCCCAACCTCCAAGCGATCCGGAAACTGCGAAACCCGGACTGCCGAGGCGACTGTAGCCAGGTTGCGGATCTTCAGCGTCAAGTTCCCGACCGCGCCCCGTGGTGTCGAAATAGGTGATGCTGTGATGGACCACTTCCGGTGCTCCCGGGCGAAATTCAACAGCGCTGACTAGGCGATTGTCTGTCAGTCCCGTGGGGATAATAAAGTGTTGGTACACGTCGGGACCGTCCGCTGGCACGAGAAACGGTTCTGACATCACCAATTCAAGATCCGGCTTCCCGAGTTGCCAGCCTGCAGGAAAAATCGGGGTCAGTGGCAAGTCTTCTGGAATGCCTTCCGCCCGATCAGAAGCGATCCATTCAGACAATACCTTGATCTCGTGATTGGTGAGGCGATGTGCATTGGCAAACTCTGCAAACCCAGCTTCCGGCTTCCATGGCGGCATCAGACGACGGCGAACGACAACTTCAATTTGCGATGCATGATGTCTGACATCGTCAAACGTCATGAGCGAAAAAGGCGCGGCCTCACCCGGGCGATGACAACGGCTGCAATGTTCATACACAATCGGTGCTACGTCACGGTTAAACGTCAACGCGGTTGCAGTTTGGCTAGAGGGGCCGTTGTCAACAGGCGACTTCAACTGTCTTTCGATCAGGCATCCAGTCGGAACGTTCTTCGATGGCAGCACCGGTAGTCCGTCCCGCAACAACTCCAGCACGCGTTTCAGATCCTGCTGACTGGCCTTCTGTCGCGTTTTGCCGAGGTCCGCAAATCGGTCATCAATCCGTCCTGAATAAATCGTTTCGGATCGAGTGCGAACAACGACCTGGGGAGTGTGAGTCGCGTTGAGCGCTTCGCAAATCCGATTCTGATGGTCAACAATCAACGGAATTCGAATCGTGAACTTCTGGCGAAATTCATCGGTGTCGTCCGACACCGCATCGGGAATGACTCCGAAAAACTGAACGTTCGAACGGGAAAATTCGTCGATCAGATGGCTCAGCAATGGCACATAAGCATTACTGATCGGGCAATGAGGCGACAGAAAGACGTAAACCTCGACGTCAGATTTTTGTTTGTCTAGGGCCCTAAAATCGTCCTGCGTCACAGGACCGTCGCCATCCCTAGATGCTGCCAGCAATGGGGCAATCTCAAACGATGCGGCAAGTGTATTCGACGCTTCGATTGCCGGAGATCGCCCGGAAGAAATCCGCAGCGGCAGCGGTGAGATATTTCTGCAGAGAAATCCAAGAACAACCGACGCCGCTATGGCAACCGCAACCGTTAATCTTCGTTTCCGTGGCACCAGTCTCCCTCCGTGACGATTTGCAGTGCAAAATTCTATCTGCTCGCGGGTAATCCCGTAAAGATCGATAGTACGGCTTATGGTTGAAAGGGAATGGGGGGACAGGGTAGATGCCAGAGCGACTGTGGAATTACTGCGGCAAGCATGGCTTGCTGGACTCCCAGATATTGATCCAGACGCAATCTACTAAAACCCTATGACAATGTTCATGAAGTCCTACATGCGGCCGATCATGTGAAGGTGTCTGTCAAGGGAAACCAACTAGCATCTCTGTGTCACCGGAAACTCACCAGCCACGAGACGCGATGCGCCACGACGATTGTCGCACGCCCGGAGATTCTAGCAAAGAAGATGACGCGCGGTGCTGCGGTGCCGGTGGGAAGTTGTCGTCGCACGGTATCAGCATTCGTGGGGATGCGGCGGCATTTGACTTCGTAGTGCGTCGATGGAGCAGTTCGCAGATGCTGCCTGAGATCTTTCACATTTCCTGAAAGCACTGCTTCGATCCGGAATGCGGTGACAAAGCCGGACGTGACACACTCAGCGCCTGTGAGATATTCCTCTTCCGCGTCGAGACGCTGCATTGAATACTGTTCGGCCATCACATCAAGCAGTCCCGATCTTACGATCGCGGGATCAGGATCGAAAATGTATTCTGCGGTGGCTGGAACCACATTCGTCCACGCCGACAGTGGATCAGCACTGATCGATTCGCCCGTGGGCAGCGCGGTGGCGCGAAAGGCGTGTTCACCTGCCAGACTTCCGAACCAGACCGTGGCTTCCCGACATTCGCCCTTGAGACTGATGAGTTCGATTTCACATCCCGGAAACTTCTGCAGAAAATTGCTGGCCGGACTGATCTTGATCCCGCCGCCAGCTGCCGTACGTGTTAATTGCTGCATCCACTCCAGACTCGGCTGATAGAGTTCCAGACGCTTGGTGGGGCGATCGCGTCCGGATCGGCGATCAGGATCAACATGGACAATTTTGTCAGACCAGTTGAGGCTCGTCACATCAGCGCACTGCGTCCGGATGTGTTCTGCGCGATTCCAGATCGCGGCATTCCATTCGGTTCGCAGGCACATCGCTGCGGCCGTATCGATTGCCGTGACTTGCGCATGCTCAGCAATTGCCGCGGTATCCACGCCGATGCCGCAACATAAGTCGAACACATGGGCGGATGGCGAAAATCGTTTGGCCTTATGCGTCGCTACTTCCCACGCCGTAGATTGTTCCAGCCCGACGCGCGTCAGCCACAACCGATCTGCATCGGGCAGCAAGTTTGCCGCGCGCTGGCGGGCTTCGGACACAGCCAACGCCGCTCGGACAAGCTCGTCGTCGAATGTTTCCCTCAACTTGCGCTGGCTGCTGAGTTCGGTCGGAGTACTGGCTGAGATCGCAGCAAAGATCTCGGGACAGTCCCTCAGCCGGCGTAACAGAAAAGATTCCTCGTCCGCATCAAAATATGTCTGATCCATCATCAACCGGATTTCTTTTTCATGCGCACGATTCCGTCCCAGTCGGTGGGCGATTTGCGGTCATGCTGCGTAATTAACATGGAAAGGTAATCTTGAGCACGGTCTTCGGCGGGCATCCGATGCAGGAATTTCCATGCCTCTGACCATTGCCCTGCAATAAACAACGCGACACCCTTTTCGAAATCTGCCAAATGCTGCTCCGTGAGCGACGGACAGCGAGATTCGGGTGGGACAAGTTCACTCACCAACAATGTCCGCTCCATACCATACGGCAACACCTGCAACAAACGTCGCACACGCCCTTCATCCTTCGGAAGTTTCTCACGAATCTGCTTGTCTAGGAATTCATCGATCAGCACCGAAACATGGAGTTCCCGCGTCATACTCTCAAGGCGACTAGCAAGGTTTACGACCGGCCCGAAGACGGTCACTTTGACCTGTTCCCGCGTTCCGATCTTCCCCGCGACCGCACGTCCATGCGAGATGCCGATACTTGTTTCAAAATCTTTGAGCGGATGGTTAGGGTCAGCCTGAGCCTTACGGAATTCTTCCCGAATGGCCAACGCCGCGCGGCAGGCATTCAGCGGCGCTTCTTCGGACGCGATCGGCCAGCCCCAGAATCCGAGAGCCGCATCGCCCTGAAAGTCGCCGGTGACGCCGCCGAAACGCAAAATCTGACTCGTCATCACTTCCAACGCAAGACTGACGCATTCCAGTAACTTAGTCAGGTTATCGGCTTCTTCTTCTGCCCGATGACTGAAGCCACGCAGATCACAGAATAGCACGGTCACATCGCATTCACGTGGTTCCAGCATGGATGTATCAAGATCTTGGCCCAAGGCTTCTAGAATGGGCGGCGAAAAGAACTGACGCAGACCGGACTGCTGACGTTCTAACCGACGTTGTCTTTGCAGTGATCCTACGATATCCGCAATGAACTCCGTAAACTTAATATCCGCATGCAACCGTCGTTCGTGGGAACTCGCGGCTTCTGGCAGACTTCGGCCAGTCACATACAGAGCACGGTCGCCGGTGATGTCGGGGAACGGTGTGCAAAACGCCCAACCGTAGCCGGCAACCTGAGTGTACTGTTGGGTGTTGGTTTCGGCATTGTCCCAGATGTGCAAGATCGTGGTCTGTTGTTCCATGGCGTTGGAAATCAAACGCACACTGGGCTGCATGATGATCCCTGTTTCGAAACGCTGCTCCTGATGAAACACGCGCGGTCGCAACGTGTCAGACAGTCCGACAATCGCCACACCGTCAGCGTTCTGGATTCCGGCCAGCAAAAGGCTGGCCAGCCGAATGTACAGATCGCGTTCAACCCCGGACTCACGGATCACCGCCGGCAGACTTGTCAGCACCTCAATTCGTTTGTCAGCATCGTCATAGCGAACGCGTTGGAGATGTTGGCGATCAATCGTCAGTTGCTGGATGGGCTGGCGACCTGGAGAATCACTCTGACGCACCTGCTGGACTTCAAAGCGGGTGGAACCAATCACGAAGGCATCACCCGAGGCCAGATTCGCCTCGGATATGACTTGGCCATCGACGAAGATCGGATTCGATGTTTCGGCCAGTTTGCGGAGTGTCACACGATCCGCCCCAGCATGAAGTTCCACATGCCGGCGGGAAATGTGGTCGTCCCAATCCGCGTGCAAATTCGCCTCATCGCCGCGCCCGAGAACGTACGTATCGCCTCCCACGAGCACAAACTCGCAATCCAGACGACGTCCGTTATGAAATGTCAGCACGCGAAACATATCGAACAGGCCTTTTGCAACACGTTGCCGACTTATTCCATACCGCCGACTTCCGTCATTTCTAACTGTTTCATTTTACGGTACAGATTGGAGCGATGCAGGCCGAGCATCTTAGCGGCGTCGGTCATATTGTCGGTGACATGCTGAATCGTGCGTCGGATAAAATCCCTTTGAAATTCGCGGGTCGCGGCATCCAATCCTAGATCCAACGCCGGCAGTTTTGCATGGTCAGATTGAGGACTCAGAATGAACGCCAGATCCTCAGGTTCCACACGGTCCGCAGGGCACAGAAACGCGATCCGTTCCATCAGATTGCGTAGTTCACGAACGTTGCCCGGCCATCCATGTGACTGCAAACGCCGGCGGGCTTCAGACGATAGTTGTAACTGCGGGCGTTTAGCCTGCACGGCAAAGCGGCGCAGAAAAAACTCCGCGAGGGGCAGGATGTCTTCCGGTCGTTCGCGCAGGGCCGGCAGATCGAGTGTGACGACTCCCAAGCGATAATACAGGTCTTCGCGAAACTTCTTGGCCCGGACCGCTTCGCCCAGATTGGAATTCGTTGCGGCGATGATCCGTACGTTGATCGGAATGGTTTGCGAACCACCAACGCGTGTGATCACCTTTTGTTCCAGCACACGCAATAACTTGGCTTGGCCACCGACGCTCATGTCGCCGATTTCATCCAGAAACAACGTGCCTCCGTCTGCGAGCTCAAACTTGCCTTGACGCATATCACGCGCGTCTGTGAAGGCACCGCGTTCATGGCCGAAAAGTTCACTTTCCAACAGCGATTCGGTTAACGCAGCACAGTTGACCGCGACAAAGGGACAGTTCGCGCGATTGCCCGCATAATGCAGTGATTGCGCGACGACTTCTTTACCCGTCCCGCTTTCTCCAAGCACCAGAACCGGCAGATCTGTTGATGCAAGCCGTCGGACAGTGTCACGCAAGGCGGAAATGGCCATGCTGTCGCCCACGATGGCCACACCTTTTGTCACCTGTTCCGCCAACTGGCTGTGACTGCGATGTAGCAGGTTGCGTTCCTGAAGGTTCCTGAGGGCAACCGCAGCTTGGGTTCCCAGTTGTGTTAGGCATTCGATGTCCTCTAGCGTAAACGCGCGATTGTCGTTCTGGTTGATCGCTTCGAACGCACCCAAAATGTTGTTCTGCCCATCGCGGAGCGGCACACAGATCAGATTTCGTGTGCGATAACCATGCTTGCGATCAACCTCCTGATTGAAGCGTGAATCTTCGTAGGCATCATCGACGTTAATCGATTTGCCAGTTCGCAGCGTTTCACCCACAATGCCTTCGCCCGCCGGCAGCCTCAGTGATGAATTCTTTACACCCAGCGCAGGACGTGCTTCCACTTCATTGCGGTCGCGGTCCCACAGGAAAATACTGCTGCGATCGCAGTTAAGCAACCGCGTGGCTTCCAACGCAATAAGCTCCAGTAACGGTGCGGCGTCCTCAGCCATCGACAGACGTGAGGCAATATTTAATGTTGACCGCAATCGTTCGATCTGGTTCCGTGTTCGCATGTCGTGATCAACGAGCCTCAATGCCATCGACAGCGAGCGAGCCGTCATCAAGCCGCAATCAGCCAGATCATCGTCGGCATGGCGTCCGGCGGTGACAAGTAGATGGGCAAATGGTGAATTGGCGGTGAGCGGAAATGCGGCCAAGATTTTCCCTTGTGCAGTACGGCTCACACCAGCCGCATCTCGATCAAGTGCTTCATCCCACAGCGAAATAGGACGGACAGACATCGCCTGCTGGCCATGTTCCGCAATTACATCCCACCCGGGTCCCGGAATACGTTGCGCCAGACCAATCCACTGCACCGACAATTCGGAGGCAATTTCCGACAATGCTGTCCGGATAAATGAGTCGAAAGTCTGAACTTTGAGTGCATCTGATAACAATTTGCCACTCAACTGTAGCAATGTTCCGCTGGCCGAACCCGGCGACAACATCGAAACCTGCGACAACGTTTTCCAATCAATTGCAGCCACACCATGATCCTTCATTAATCTCGCGGTCGTCTGCCGAGCGCTCTGTATTCAATTCCACTATACTTGAACGCGTTTTGCCCATCCAGGTTTCTATTTTTCGCCGACGGCAGCAGTCGATATGACTACCTTTGACTCAACCGCGCCATCGGGATGATGGCAAGGAAGATTAACCGACGAATCAAAACCGTCAATCGGTTTTCGCCGAATTTGAACGTGGTGTCACTGAACGCAGATTAAAAAGCACCGACGCATACCCCTGCAAGAACGGTCTTTGCTGATTTCACTTCGTACCACGATGTCAGGATAAGGTCGCTTGTTGATCTGGATGAGACTTCACCTTAATCCACACAGAGAATTCGCAATCCCCGCGCAGTCGATGTGGTCCCAATGCGAACCAGAGATCCAAAAAAAACGGGCGAATCGAGTGGCTCGATTCGCCCGTTGAGATTGATCTTAAATCGACGCAGGACGCGCACGACCCCCGCATTACGCGGCCGCTGAATCGCCTCGAGCAATGACTTTTCGCTTGCCAAGCACGATGTCTTCTGTGATCACAAATTTCTGCCCGCGTTCTAGTTCTGGCAGTTCAAACATTAGGTCAAACATCACCTGTTCCAGAATGCTGCGAAGTCCTCGGGCACCCGTCTTTCGAACCCGAGCGAGCTTAGCGATTTCGCAGAGGGCACCTTCCGTGAACTCCAACTCGCATTCTTCCATTTCAAACAGTTTTTGGTACTGTCGAATCAGGGCGTTGCGTGGTTCGGTCAGTACCTTTACGAGCGCGGATTCATCCAGTTGCGCGAGCGTACCGATGACCGGCAAGCGGCCAAGCAGTTCGGGAATCAGGCCGAATTCCATGACGTCTTCGACCGTGGCATCGTACAGCAGCTGTTCGCGTGCTACTTCTTCATGCTCTTCGTTCTTATTGCCGAAGCCGATAACTTTCTTACCTAACCGGCGAGCGACAATATCTTCTAGTCCGACAAATGTTCCCCCGCAGATGAACAGGATATTCGTGGTGTCAAGCTGAATGTATTGCTGTTCCGGATGCTTCCGGCCCCCCTGCGGCGGCACGTTGGCGACTGTGCCTTCCAGCATCTTTAACAACGCCTGCTGAACGCCTTCACCGGAAACGTCACGCGTAATACTTACGTTCTGGCTTGTCTTGCCGATCTTATCTATTTCATCGATGAAGATAATCCCGCGTTGGGCGACTTCGACATCAAAGTCGGCTGCATGCAGCAGTTTGAGCAGCAGGTTTTCGACGTCTTCGCCAACGTAGCCAGCTTCGGTGAGCGTCGTTGCATCTCCGATTGCAAACGGAACCTGCAGCGACTTCGCCAGCGTCTTGGCCAACAACGTCTTGCCTGACCCGGTTGGGCCGATCAGCAAAATATTAGATTTTTCAATCTCAACTTCTTCAGACCCAACTTCTAAATTGTGCATCAGTCGTTTGTAGTGACTGTGTACCGCCACCGACAGTAGTTTTTTTGACTTGTCTTGGCCGATCACATATTGATCCAACTCTTTCACGATTTCACGCGGCGTGGGAACTCGATTGAAGAGTTTCTTCGATGAACCGCGACGTCGACGTTCTTGATCGAGGATTGACTGGCACAGTTCAATGCACTCGCCGCAGATGTAGACATCCTCTGGTCCTTCAACCAGCGGGCCCACTTCCCGGTAGTTTTTTCGGCAAAATGAACAGTTGGCATTTCGCTTGCCCTGCTGTGCGGTCTTGCCTGTACCAAATTCCTTACCTGATACCATTGTTAGCCCTTTGGATGTTCGTTACGTGTTTTTGGCGGCTCATCTTGACTCTGGAGAACTGAGTCCGGCAGAGTTCGCTTCAAGCAACGTGTGCGATTAGCAGGTCGTGGATGCTCCGGGTTGTCGGCGTCCCTGCCAACCGTTTCTTGGAATTGCATTTTGCCTGAAGTCCCTGTTGCCGGCAATGGCCTTGGCTTGCATCGCCACTTTCCATGGGCACTAAGGAAAAACTGCGTTCGGTCATCATGGTCTCAATAAATTATCTCTTCAGAATCCTTCACCGTTTTCGGCTTTGGGAACCACCAACCCTGGGGGCATGTTGGCGGTATCTTGAAGACGATCAGGAACTTCTGTCAAACTAGAAGTGGTTGTCGATTGGAGCGACTCTGACTCGGCAGATTCAGATACTTTCAACTTTTCTTGTTTGCCGAATGACTTTTGCGAAAGGACTGACAAGGTTGCGGCAGCATCTGCCCCAAGCTTGGCATTCGATCGCGTATCTTTATGTCTACTCGAAAAAGTGGATCTCATTCGCCCCATTAACTGACTTTTGATGGATCGGTATTCTGCTTCTGTCAGGTCACCCTCACGCCTCAATTCGCGAATTGTGTTGAGCATATCCTCATCGGACTCCTCAGGATCAACATCTTCGTCTACTCTTGAAATGAAACGCGCAATTTGCCAAATCAGCACGACTAGACACGCCGCCGCAAACAGAAACTGCAGCCAAGTGAAGTTCGGCAATTGCAGCAGATCAAGCCAGTCATTTGTACGCTTCGCGGCGATCACAAGTTAACCTCTGGCAAATTGAATGCCAATGCAAAGAGTACAATGCAGAATTCGTTAATTACGGCAATTCTTCGTGGTTTGGTCGCAGAATTGAAGATGCCGCAATTTCCCCCGCAATGTTTGCCGGATCGTAGCGTGGCGAATCACGCACTGAATTGCAATTTCAACACTTGCCTCAAGCGAAAATTCACCAGCATCGCGAAGAACCCTGAAGATGAGCAACCAGCGAATTGGGTCGCGGCGATTCATGCGTTGGCAGGTTCAATGAATTTATAGTCCCTGAGTCGGGTGGGCTGTTAGTTCTTAGGTTTTGGGTTTTCAGGTTGTGTTTCACCTTCGAACGGTTCGCTTCCGTAAGCGGATCGTGGTGGTTCGGCAGTTTCCTGAACTTCCACTTTCAGTCGTTCAAGTTCGGCATGAAGGACTTTGACTGTCTTGGAGTAAGCTGGGTCGGTATAGAAATTCTTAACTTCGAGTGGATCTTTTTCGCGGTCTAGGAGTTCCCAGTCATCAACGTCAGGTTTGTAGTAGTGCACAAGCTTGTAACGCTCCGTAATGACCCCCACGTGCGGCCGGACACGATGTGGGCTTGGGAATTCATAGTAGTGATAATAGAGTGACTGCCGCCAATCTGACGGTGTTTCTCCTTTCCACAGCGGCAGCAAACTGTGGCCCTGCATTTCGGCATCTGGTTGCAAGCCAGCCGCGTCCAAAAATGTCTCCGCGAAGTCAATCAGGGACACAATATTCTTGTTTGTTGCTCCGGCAGCGATTTTGCTAGGCCAGCGTGCTAACAAAGGTGATCGCAGTGATTCTTCCAGAATCCAGCGTTTGTCGAACCAGCCATGTTCGCCCAGAAAAAATCCCTGATCCGATGAAAATACGACGAGGGTGTTGTCGGTGAGTTTTTCTTCGTCCAGAAAATCGAGGATCCGCCCGACGTTTTCATCGACGGCCTTTACACACGCCAGATAGTCATGCATGTATCGCTGATATCTCCAACGCACAAGCTCACGGCCCTGCAGATTGGCTTGGCGAAATGCCTCATTCCGTGGCTCGTAGTAAGCGTTCCATTCCTGCAGTTGTGCTTCCGTCATATTTGGTGAGGGTACCAGTTTCACGTCAAGATCCGTAAACGTCCGCTCCAACCCCATGTCGTGATCCCTGATCGCTAGGCTACGACCTGCATAGTCATCGAAGAGGGTTTCCGGTTCCGCAAAATCCTGATCCTTGTTCCAGCCGAGATGTCGCAATGCCGGAGCCCATTCGCGGTGCGGAGCCTTTTGCTGACTCATCAGCAGAAACGGCTTTGACTTGTCTCGATTCCTGATCCACGCCAGCGATAGATCCGTCACCACATCAGTGACGTAACCGTCCGTTTTCACGCGGCCGTCTTTCGTGATCATTGATGGGTTGTAGTAGAGTCCTTGGCCTGGCAGGATATTCCAGTCGTCAAAACCGGTTGGATCAGATCCCAGATGCCACTTTCCAATCATCGCCGTCGCATAGCCAGACTTTTGCAACAGCTTTGGAAACGTCACCTGATCGCCGTCAAATTTGCAGTTGGAATTGTTGTAAAAACCATTTAGATGCGAATACTTGCCTGTGAGAATTGACGCACGGCTGGGGCCGCAAATCGAATTTGTAACCAGACAACGATCGAACCGCATGCCTTCCCGGGCCAGACGATCGATGTGCGGTGTGTCCAGCAAATGACGATTGTCGCCGTAACAACTCAGCGATTGGCAGGTAAGGTCGTCGCAGAAGATGAACAGGATATTTGGACGAGTCGCTTCCTCCGCCTTGACTGCGGACGATTGTTCCAAAGTGACGATGGCAGCGACGGCAAGATAGAATGCCAGTTGTTTCATGAAGGACTTCTCCTTTCGAAGAGAACCTACATTATAGCCAATTTCTCAAGAATAGTCCGGTCGTAACGCTCCCATGGTTCTCAACTTTCCACGGGATTGCCTCCGTCCTACCAGACTCGTTTGGACTGAGGCGATATGGCGAGTATGATCTGTATCTTGAGGTGGTTCATCTGGGCCGCGACGTTTTCTTCCGCTCGTTCGACAGCGGTACCTCTTTTCGGGCATTGAATTCGTCGCTATGGACGAACTGCAACACGAATGCGGCGTCGCTGCCGTCTATCATCTGGAAACCGGCATCGTCAGCCCGCTCATACCTTCGCGTGACAAAAAAACGCTTAACATAGCCGACAAATCAGTGCCGCCGCTAGAGGAGCCGGAAGCATTCGACCAAGCGATTACGCGCACGTCACGCATGATTCCCGGAATGCTGTTGGACATGCAGAATCGCGGCCAATTGGCGGCTGGCTTCACGACATATAAACCCGGTCGGCTGCAATTGATGAAGACTCATAAAGATGTGGGCGGGGTCGCGGAGGTGTTCCGCATGAATCAGGAGGAACCCTACAAGGAATTGATGGCGGAATACGCAGGCCATGCGGCGATTGGGCATGTTCGCTACGCCACTTGTGGCACGGATCATCCGAATCACGCGCAGCCGTTTGAACGCCAACATATCGCCCGTTCAAAATGGTTTAGCTTCGCTTTCAACGGACAATTAGCCAACTATCGTGAACTGTGCAATGACATTCTGCAAAATACGGATTTCCATTTAACCCGCGAAACCGATACCGAAGTTCTGCATCATCTGATCTCCCATGAGATGTCTCTCAATGCCCACATCACACCCGTCGAACTGCTCAGCAAGCTGTCAAAGATTCTCGACGGTTCATGGAACATCGTGTTTCTGAACGCTCGTGGCCAGATGTTTGTCTCGCGCGACCCACTCGGGATGCGCCCGCTTTGCTACGCTCACGAAGGCTCACTTTTCGCAGCTGCCAGTGAAAGCGTAGCGCTGACGCATCTAGGATTTGGAGAAGAATGTGTGCACAATGTTCCACCCGGGCATGTGGTGATCGTGGATGGTGATTCCGTCACGGTCAAGAAATATGCCGAAAGCCCCAAAAAGGCGCATTGCTTCTTCGAGTGGATCTACTTTGCGAACGCTGGAAGTAAATTTGACGATGCTGGAGTTTACCTGTCGCGGAAACGCCTCGGCGAAGAACTCGCCGCGCGGGAACCGCTCACAATCGACGACGATGTGATCGTGGTACCCGTTCCCGACACCGCCAAAGCTGCGGCGGACGCAATGGCGTATAAATTGGGAGTCCCGTCGCTCGAAGGACTCATTCGCAACCGCTACATCGGCCGCACGTTCATCGAAGGCAATAACCGCGCAGACAAAGTTCGGATGAAATATACGCCACTGCCGGAAGTCATGGAAGGCAAACGTGTGCTGTTAGTGGATGATTCAATCGTCCGCGCCACTACGCTGCGTGAACTTCTAATTTTATTGAAGACACGGGGGCGCGCGAAAGAAATTCATATTCGGATTGCGTGCCCTCCGATCATCGCCCCATGTTTTTACGGCATCGACATGTCGACTGTCAGCGAACTCTTCGCCTCAAAATTTATGACAGGTAAAGTACCGACAGCCGAAGATGAGCAGGCGATGGCCGATTATATCGGCGCGACCAGCTTGCGGTATCTTCCGGTTGAGGCGTTAGCGGCCTGCGTGGGTTTGCCAGAATCGTCACTCTGCTTGGCCTGCGTCAATACTGTTTATCCCACACTCGCCGGTGAATCGATGTACCAACGCGCGTTGGAAAAGGCGAAACGTGAGAAGGCAGACGGATGCAACCCCGAGTGCACACCAGAACGATCCGAACGAGTTTACACATAGCGCCGGCTGGACGAGTGTCAATCGTTTGTTCCCGGCAACTACAGCAGGAGACTGCCGTCTGCCGCTCGTCTTATTTGACGAACGGCCATCACACCAGCCTTTCAACTTGACCGTAAATTGCCATGGCACGTCGTTCTCCCAATGATCGTTCATCTCGCCCGCCGGGAAACCAGCGAGGGCGCAGCCCCGTGTCTCAAAACGCCCCCCGGCAAGTAGAAACTCACGACGCATTCGATGAACCGTCACCGCTGGCGCCTGCGTCAAAAGAAATGACGTCGCTCATGGTGCGACAGAGGACGCAATTGGGGCCATCGGCGTCCGCATCGATCCCCGTCATTCATGCCAGAAATCGGACGCGGCATCCAATTCTTTATCGCAAACAGATCGCGCGAATCGAAGATGCAAAGCCCGGGGATCTCGTTGCTGTCTATACCGACGGACAGCAGGACCCCTTGGGGTACGGTGTGTTCAATCCTCGCAGTGAAATGTCGGTGAGGATGTTATGGAATACGCCGGAGTTTCCGACCATCGCGGCATGGTCAGAAAAACTTAGAGCCGCCATCTCGCTGCGGCGTGATACGCTGAAACTGGAGTCACAGTCCGATGCTTGGCGCGTCGTCCATTCGGAATCAGACGGACTGTCTGGTATCGTGATTGATCGCTTCGGCGATGTCCTTTCCGCAGAGACGTTCGGGCTGGGCATGTACCAACGTGCCAGCTTGTTGCTGCCGATGCTGGCCGCGCAGATGGGGCTGGGGCACTGGCTGGTTCGCACCAGTCCACAGTTTCTGTCTCAGGAAGGTTGTGATCCGCCACCGCTAATGTCGGAGGGCTGTCCCTCGCAGGTCGTGATTTCAGAACATGGCACGCGTTTTCGCGTTCGCTTTGAAGGCGGACACAAAACCGGATTTTTCTGCGACCAGCGTGAGAACCGCAAGAAGTTAGCCGAGTTCTGCCAAGGAAAGAGTGTTCTCGATTTGTGCTGCTACACGGGTGGATTTTCCGTGCAGGCGAAAGTGCTCGGCAAAGCAGACGACGTGACGGGTGTGGACCTTGATGAAGAACCGCTCAAGTTGGCGCGAGAGAACGCGAACCTGAATCAAGCCCGCGCAAAGTTCGTGCAGTCCGATGCGTTCAGCTACATGCGTGAGATGCTGCGAAATGGAAAGCAGTACGATGTCGTAGTGCTTGATCCGCCGAAACTGATTCGCACACGCGTTGAAATTGAAGAGGGTACACGCAAGCATTTTGCCATGAATCGCCTCGCAATGAGACTTGTCAAACCCGGCGGTTTATTGCTGAGCTGCACGTGCGCCGGGTTGTTGCCTGAATCCGAATTCCTGCAACTCCTTGTGTCAGCATCGAAATCACAAGGCGAGGATCTTGATCCCAATGGTTCCAGTCGGATTATCAGTCAGTCGAGAACACTGCAGATCATCGCCCGCACCGGTGCCGCGCCGGATCATCCTGTGATTTCGACGTGTATGGAAACAGACTATTTGAAGGCCGTCTGGATGATCGTCAATTAGAACTCCTAATCCGGGAGATCGTCTCCCTTAGTTTCCGGTCCCAGCCAAATAATAAACACGCCGACTAGGTAGATGGCTGCGAGGGCGGACCCGGCCTTCGGCAGGTCGCCTCCGAAATAGGCTTTCAGATTTGCGGTCTGCAATCCACCGATCGCCGCAATCACGCGCCCAAAGTTGAATGCAAACCCTTGGCCAGTGGCCCGCACGGCGGTGGGAAACAATTCCGGGAAATACAACGGGAAGAATCCATAGAAGCTGGCCGTCACTCCTCCAGCGAGCACTGCCGCAACTAGGAAACTTCCATTGAAGGTCGTGTGTCCCTGATAAAAATACACCGCCGCCGCGATCGAGCCTAGGGACAGAAGTGCGTAAGTAATGCGACGCCCAAATTTTCCGGCCGCCAAAGCCGCCAGAATTGTCCCGACAATAGCACCGATCGCCAAGGCCGCCTGCGTTTTCTCCTTTGCATAGTATTTCATACCCTCCACGAGCGTGCCGTCTGCCAGCGTCACGTTGGCTTCGTTAGGCTTCAGTGTATCGGCCCAACTAGGAGCCCATTGAATGGATCCCCATGTTCCCAGTAACGCCACTCCAGCAAGGCTAGCTCCGAAAAGCATTCGACCAATCACTTGTTTTTTTTGCGCGGCGGCAACTTTCCCTGATGCGACTGCACGCGTCAGGAATTGTCGCACGGGGTATAAAAAGCCAAGAAGACACACGAGCAGTCCGACGACCGTGGCTAAAATGGAGAACCAGCCTGGCAGATGCTTTGCCACCGGGGACCAGACATAAATGATCCCAATCGCGGCAAGGCAACCTGTCAGCACACCCAACAGGTCAATGTTGTTCCAGTGCGATGTCTTCCCACTGTCGCGTTCTTCCTCCCACTTCGATGATTCGGGAACGAATAGGCGGATGAAGAAAATTAAGAGTGCCGGCACGGCGCCGCTAATCATCAGGAATCGCCATGCAGAATTTGATAACAAATGTTGCGACGTGGCTTCTGAAATCCCAACCGACAACATCACCGACTGCGTCCCACCGATGAAGCCCGTTAGCCCCATACTAAGCAAGGCGACTAGCAGAAAGCCGACGTTCGATGCCGCTCCAATCAGTCCCGCAATGAACGCCCGTGACTTACCAGGCCAGATTTCATTCACTAACGCGACGCCGAGCGACCATTCGCCACCCATGCCGAGTGATGCAATGAATCGCAGCACCGCGATGTGCCATGCTTCAGTCGCAAATCCGCACAGACCTGTAAACACAGCGTAAGTGAAGATGCTGAGCGACATCGCCCGGACACGCCCCATCTTGTCACCCAGCCAGCCGAACAATACACCTCCGCTCGCTGCACCGACCAGAAAAACGGCAATGATGACTCCAAACCAATCCGCTTCCAATCCCGCCTGATCAGTACCTCTCAGAAGATCCGTCAGAGCCGGCCGGCCGATGAGCGGAAACAGTCCCATTTCAAAACCGTCAAACATCCAGCCGAGCAACGCCGCGATCAGAGTTGCATTGCGGCCGCGACTGGAAAGGGAATTGGATTTAGTTTCTTTTGCCATTGGGAACACGATTCCTAGTAAGCTGAGTGGGCGGTTGTTCAGGTTCCTCGATTGCTTTTACAGAATTGCTCCCCGTGAGGCAATTCAGAAGCCTTCCCCCGCGGCGTGTAGTCGCCAGCCATTGTCAATCTGTGTTGATTGGCCAGTGTAATCCGGAGACCGACGGAGCAACGCAAGTGCCGGGACCGTCGAATTTCCGGAACTCACTCCGTCCAGCCTCCCGAAATCCTCGACTGCACCCCACAGTACCGATCACCTCGACGTGGATTCCGTTGCGTCTTACGACTGCTAAACTGCGTCCTGTGGTCTGGCGAGGAGTGGAACCAAAATTCGTGGTGGCAGAAACATGGCGATAGGTATCAGTCCGCTGGTGGATTTTGCGTTTAAGCTCATGCGTGAATCGTCATCCGACTTGATTCTGACGAACGATCTGCAAATTCATCTTTTACAAATGAATCATCTTCGCGTGACGGTGGAAGAATTCGCGGGATACGATGAAGCGCGATTGACTGACATGGCAGATCAATTGCAGCAGCAACCTCGGATGCGTGGTGAAACAGGCTGAGATGTCGCCAACCTTAAGATGGACATCCTTGTCCGTCGTGCCTTGCCCCCTTCGTTCGTGGCAAGCTGAGGAATCTCGGACAAGAATGTCCAAGGTACACCACCCATCGCAAGGTGCAGTCAGGGTGCATGAACAGCCCTTCCATTTCCGCGCGATTCTGCTAGATGTAGCCCAAGGTTTGCTTTTCCGGATGCAGATTCAACGCATTCAGCGCGTCAATGTTGTCCATGGATGCATCGGCGGCTTGCTCGTGAGTCCAGTTGCGGAAATGGACCTCAACTTAAGGGAGC
>Ga0209553_1000097_pt1 | contig 40612 bp, 37 predicted proteins | sample LauGreFBDMM110DN_2_FD_188217 | JGI IMG/M metagenome (GOLD analysis project Ga0209553, IMG submission 188217) | Freshwater lake microbial communities from Lake Michigan, USA - Fa13.BD.MM110.DN (SPAdes) (version 2) | ecosystem: Environmental > Aquatic > Freshwater > Lake | place: Lake Michigan...
TTATTGTATAAAGCGGTGCGGCTACTGTGATTTCAACACTTACACCCCAAATGAGCTCCAAGATGGCGCAACATTGGAGATTGTCAGCAATGATTACATCGATGCGGTGCTGCGCGAATTAGATGCAGCCCCAAAGGATCTGGTGCCTACGATTTTCTTCGGAGGCGGAACACCCTCCTTGTTACCACCCGATGATCTTGGCCGTGTGATCACAGCGATCAAGGCGCGGAATGGATTGACAGAAGAGTGTGAAATAACCCTTGAGGCTAATCCTGATTCGGTAACGGCCGAGAAGTTACAACGTTATTTGGAAGTTGGTTTTAATCGCATCTCTTTTGGGATGCAATCATCCAAAGCACATGTCTTGGCAGTGTTAGATCGCACGCATGAGCCAGCTAATGTAAGAAAGTCTGTGGACATGGCACGCGCTGCAGGCTTTAGCAGTATAAGTGTCGATCTGATTTATGGAGCTCCAGGAGAGTCCATAGATGATTGGCGTGAGAGCGTTGTAGAGGCCCTATCGTTAGATGTCGATCACATAAGTGCTTACGCTCTCATTGTTGAGACAGGTACGAAATTAGCTGCACAGATAAAGCGTGGTGATCTATCAATGCCTGACGATGACGTGATGGCCGATATGTATTTACTTATCGATGAACTCTGTGGCACACGGGGTTTTTCTTGGTATGAGTTGTCTAATTGGTCTAAGCCCGGACACGAGTGCCAACACAATATTGCTTATTGGCAGAACAAAAACTGGTGGGGACTTGGTCCGGGAGCGCACTCACACATTGATTCCAAGCGTTTCTGGAACGTAAAGCATCCAACGGTCTATAAGCAAAGGCTCTTTGATGATCAATCACCTATTGCAGATAGTGAGCAACTGAGTGCGAGCCAGATTAAAGATGAGTCGATTCTGCTTGGCATCCGTATGCGTGAGGGAATATCACTTGAACTACTTGGGCCTAGACAGATAGAGCGCCTGGCTGATTATCGAGAGAACGGCTTTGTAGTCTTGGAGCATGAGCGTGCACTCTTGACCCCGACTGGTCGCTTGATTGCTGATCGAATCGTCCGTGAAATAACTATCTAGTATCCTTACGCTCATCATGTCATCTCGCCGTCTAGAAATCCTTCGCGCAATCGTCGATGAGTACGTCACTACCCAAGAGCCAGTTGGCTCGAAATCCATTGCAGATCGGCATGGATTAGGTATCTCACCGGCAACGATTCGCAATGAGATGTCCGTCTTGGAGGATGAGGGCTTGATTACCCAGCCCCACACATCTGCAGGCCGTATTCCTACCGATCTGGGTTATCGCGTCTTCGTTGATAAGTTGGCACAAGTTAAACCATTATCTGGTGCTGAGCGCCGTGCGATTGAAACCTTCCTAGAGGGTGCACTGGATTTAGATGATGTCGTTATGCGTACCGTGCGCTTGTTGGCAGATGTGACAAAACAAGTGGCCGTTGTGCAGTATCCATCGATGGTCAAGTCGCGAGTCCGCCACATCGAACTTGTCGCACTGACCCCTGCACGGTTGATGATGGTGCTCATCACAGATTCTGGTCGTATCGAACAACGTGTTCTTGAGCTGACTCAAGATGTATCTGAGAGTTTTTTGCAGGTTTTGCGTGCGCAATTGAATACGGCGATGATGGGACATCGTCTTCCAGAGGTAGCCGATCGAATCAGTGGGATCTTGGAGAGTTATTCATTACATGAACGACGAGATGTGGCGATTGTCATGTCCTCTGTGATTGAAATGGCCATGGAGCGCCCAGAAGAGAAGATTGTCTTGGCTGGAACAGCCAACCTTGCCAGGTTCCATGAGGACTTCTCTACGACAATGCATCCAGTCCTTGAAGCTCTCGAAGAGCAAGTTGTTTTGCTGCGCCTGCTAGGTGATGCAAGTCAGAGTGTCAAGGTGCGCATTGGAAACGAACAGTCAGAGGCCAATCTACGCACGACATCTTTAATCGCCGTTGGTTATGGCTCAGAGGATATCCCGCTTGGTGCTCTTGGAGTCATCGGGCCTACTCGCATGGACTATGCAGGGTCAATGGCTGCAGTCTCAGCAGTTGCTCGCTATGTTGGTCGATTCATCAGTGAGGGCGCATAAGTGCCGGATCATTATCAAATGCTAGGTGTTTCTCGTGATGCATCGGCCGATGAAATCAAACGCGCCTACCGTAAATTAGCCAGAGAACTCCACCCTGATATCAATCCCGATCCCGAGGTACAGGATAAGTTCAAAGAGATTACTGCCTCGTATGAGACATTGAGTGACCCTAAAAAACGTCAGAGCTACGATATGGGTGGTACTGGCTTTAGCGGAGCAAACTTTGGTGGCGGCTTCAGCGACATCATGGATGCATTCTTTGGTGGCGGTGGATCACGTGGGCCGCGCCCACGCATGCGCGCAGGTCAAGATTCTCTGATTCGCATACAGGTTGATTTACATGAGGCCTGCTTTGGAACAGAGCGCGAAATCAGTGTTGAAAGTGCAGTCGTGTGCACCAAGTGCACGGGCAGTGGTTGTTTGGATGGGGCCGAACCATCAGTGTGCAATGTTTGTAAAGGTCGGGGTGAGACTCAGCAAGTTGTTCGCTCAGTTATCGGTCAAGTGATGACATCGCGTCCATGTGGCCCATGCTCTGGTTATGGAAGTGTCATTGCAAATCCATGTCGTGAATGTGCGGGTGAAGGCCGGGTTCGGGCACGCCAGGAAATCCATGTAAAGGTTCCAGCAGGTGTTGAAACGGGTAATCGCATTCAACTATCAGGTCGTGGTGAGGTCGGTCATGGTGGTGGGCCTGCAGGTGATGTCTATGTTGAAATCGTTGAGTCTCAACATGACTACTTGATTCGAGAGCGAGATACCTTGCACATGTCCCTTGAAGTTGGCATGAGCGCTGCAGCACTTGGCACAACCGTGAGTGTCGAATCTTTGGATGGCCCAGTTGATGTCCACATCAAGGCTGGGACTCAGAGCGGGACGCCGATTGCGATCAGAGGTAAGGGAATGTCACGTCTGCGCCAAGGAGGCCGTGGTGATCTAGTTGTCCATATCGAGGTGACAACACCGACTAAGTTGAACCGTGAAGAAGAGGAGTTAATGAAGAGATTCGCCGAGCTTCGTGGCGATTCGATTGCACATATCAAAGATCATGAGGGAGGCATCTTCTCAAAGATTAAGGGTGCGTTTACAAAGTAATGCTCACTTTATTCTTTGTCGAAGATTTACCCACACAGATGGGTGAGATCTATGAGTTTGATAACGAAGATGCACAGCATGCGATACGCGTTCTTAGAATGGCTGCAGGTGAGGTATTCATGTTGGCCGATGGCACAGGTGCCTGGAGCCAAGTGAAGGCATTTGCAATCAAGAAGAGGTCCATGGAGGTCGAAGTTATGGCGAGTGGGTTTCAAGAGCCACTGGCCACCACGATTACGGTTGTGCAAGCTCTTCCAAAGAGTGATCGCGCTAAAGAGGCTATCGAACTCCTAACCGAAGCTGGGGTGGATCGTATAGTTCCATGGGCGGCATCTCGAAGCATTGGAAAAGTTTCGGAAAAGTTCGTTGCAACTGCCAGGGAGGCAAGCAAGCAATCACGTAGATTGCGGATCCCCGAAGTGACGGATACTGCGACAACCGAGCAGATTTGTGAGGCAATAAAGTTAAGCGATCTCGCTATCGCCTTCCATGAAAGTACTGACATAAAACTTAGTGACTGCGTCTCATCACACAATGTCTCGCACTTATTGATAATCATTGGGCCAGAGGGTGGAATCACTCCAACTGAGCTCGAAGCATTCAAGGAGGCTGGTGCAAAAGTGGCGCTCATGGGCCGGCCAATCCTGCGCTCAGCACATGCTGGAATCGCTGCGGTCGCTGCTGTGTCAGCCTTACTCAAGGTATGGTGAGAATGTGGCCCTAGATTCGCAGTGTTTGTTCTGTCGAATTATTCTTGGGGAAATCCCAGCCGATATTGTCTTGCGAAATGACAATGTTGTTGCATTCAACGATATCAACCCACAGGCCCCTACTCATGTTCTGCTCGTTCCTACGCTGCACGTCGAAAATGCCGCCGAGCTAGCTCAACTCTCCCCGACAATCACAGCCGAACTCTTCAGTGCAGCGGCCGAGATCGCCACGCAAAGGGGTTTATCGGGCCATAGGACGCTCTTTAACACCGGCGCCGATGCTGGTCAGAGCGTTTTTCACGCCCATTTGCACCTTCTTGGCGGCCGTGCGCTGGCATGGCCACCCGGTTAAAGATAGATTTAGGCATACATGGAGCGCACTCTGATTACAGTACCGATCGCTATTCCAATGGTCGCACTCACTGGTCCACATGATGGCAATCTACGCGTGGTTGAAGCCGCCTTTCCATCAGTCAACATCACAGTTCGTGGGAATGAAATCACCTTACGGGGTCCACATGAGGACTGTGCCAAGTTAGAGAATCTCTTTGCCGAGTTGATGGTTGTCATCCGCTCAGGAAACAATCTGACAATCGATGCCGTTACTCGCTCAATTGCGATGCTCGATCACAAGCCTGCAGATCATCCAGCCGAGGTCTTATCACTAAATATCCTCAGCAACCGTGGTCGTACCATTCGCCCCAAGACCGCAAATCAAAAGCGCTACGTGGATGCAATCGAAGAGCACACGATCACCTTTGGCATCGGACCTGCTGGAACTGGTAAGACATATTTAGCGATGGCGATGGCGATCTCAGCCTTGCAGAATAAGAGAGTTAACCGAATTATTTTGACACGCCCAGCGGTAGAGGCGGGGGAGCATCTAGGTTTCCTTCCAGGTACCTTGAGCGAGAAGATTGATCCCTACCTGCGACCATTATTTGATGCCCTCCACGACATGATCGATATAGATACGGTCCCGCGCCTAATGCAATCTGGTGTGATTGAGGTTGCGCCATTGGCATATATGCGCGGACGCTCCTTAAACGATGCCTTCATAATCTTGGATGAGGCGCAAAACACAACTCCTGAGCAGATGAAGATGTTTCTAACGCGCCTTGGCTTCGGTTCAAAGATGGTTATCACAGGCGATGTCACCCAGATTGATCTGCCCAATGGCCAACACTCTGGCCTGCGGGTCGTTCGCGATATTTTGGGTGATATTGAGGACATCGCCTTCCTAGAACTAACGGCCGAGGATGTCGTGCGCCACCGACTAATCGGTGACATTGTTAAGGCCTACGAGAGCTTTGACGAACAACGCCAGTCTTTGCGTCCGATCCGGCAATAAATGACAATCGAAGTAACAAACACTTCAGGGCAGTTAGTTCCAAGTCAAGAGATAACTTCACTGCTAACTTTTGCGATGAATGAGCTCAAACTCAATCCCGATTGTGATTTAAATCTGGGTTTTATAGATGATCAGTACATGAGTGAGCTTCATGTTAAATGGATGAATGAGTCAGGAAGTACTGATGTACTCTCATTCCCGATGGACATGCCAGAAAAAGAGGGAGATGTTGTCACGCTAGGAGACATCATGATCAGTCCAACTTTCGCAGCGGCTCAGGCAAAGACTGCTGGGCACTCCACTGAGCACGAGATTTATATCCTTGCCACACATGGGCTCTTACACATCATTGGTTATGATCACGCCGAACCAAAACAGGAGCGGGTGATGTTTGCTTTGCAGGAGCAGATAGTAGAGAACTGGAAAAAAATATCGTGAGCTCAGTAGCAATTATCAGCATCATCGCTCTCTTGGCATTTGCCGGCTTTCTTGCAGCTAGTGAGTCGGCATTGACATCGATCTCACGTATCGTTGTGGAAGAGTTAGAGGGTAAGCGGGGAGGGGCGTTACTACGCAAATACAGCGCACAACCCGCTCGGTATTTGAATGTTATTTTATTGGTCCGCAAACTCTGCGAGCTCACGGCAACAGTCCTGCTCGCCTCAATACTCTTGCGAAACTATCCATCTGCTCAAGCGATGGCCTTGACTGTCTTGATAATGGTAGTTCTCTCCTATGTTGTCGTGGGAGTTGGGCCTAGGACCTTAGGTAAGCAACAGCCCCACAAATACGCTCGCTACGGAATTATCGTTGCATATGGCCTCACGATTTTGTTGGGCCCTGTTACAAAACTTCTTATCGCCCTTGGTAATGCCATCACACCAGGTAAGGGTTTTCGCTCTGGCCCCTTCACATCGGAGGCTGAACTTCGCGACTTAGTAGATCAAGCCCATGAGCGGGGTTTAGTCGAATCTGATGAGCACGAGATGATCCACTCGGTATTTGAACTTGGGGACACGTTGGTGCGTGAGTTGATGGTGCCCCGGACCGAGATGGTCTGGATTGAAAAAGATAAGTCACTACGTCAGGGCTTATCTCTTGCTCTGCGTTCGGGTTTCTCCCGAATCCCAGTCGTTGGAACTGGCCCCGATAACATCATCGGCATCGTCTATGTGAAGGATTTAGCCAGACGAGCATTGGATCATCATGAGGCCGAGCAAACCGAGATTATTGAAGAGCATATGCGACCTGCCACTTTCGTTCCTGAAATTAAGATGGCCGATGAGTTGTTAAAAGAGATGCAGCGCAATCAAATTCATCTAGCCGTGGTTGTAGATGAGTATGGTGGAACTGCCGGAATTATCACTATCGAGGATATTATCGAGGAGATTGTCGGTGAGATTGAGGATGAGTTTGATGACGGTGAAGATAATTTCATCTGGTTATCAACCGATAGTGCCCGGGCAAATGCATCACTTCATATTGAGGATTTGGCAGATGAGTTAAAGATTGAGATTAATGAATCTGACTTTGAAGATGTCGACACTATTGGAGGCCTGATGGCACAAAAACTTGGGCGTGTTCCAATCGCAGGAAGTACGATCACAATCAGCGGCTGGACTATTACATCGGAGCGTCCATTGGGTCGGCGCCGTCGGATCAGTAGCGTATTGATTGAGCGCCTTGAGATAGAGATTGAAGACCACGAGTAAGCGATAGAATTGTGAAATGCGTATTGTCAGATTCTCTCCTGGTCCAGATACTGGGCTAGGGAGCGATCCATTATTTGGTCTGTTAGAGGATGATGATTCAATCCATGTCATCACTGGTGACCCCATCTATTCGGGAATCCAAAAAACCGCTGCCATAGTTTCACTCGATCAGGTCCGCCTATTGGCCCCGGTCATCCCGCGCTCTAAGGTCGTTTGTATCGGCAAGAATTACGCTGATCACGCCGCTGAAATGGGTGGAGTTGTTCCCGATGAGCCGATTATCTTTCTCAAGCCCAACACCTCTGTTATTGGTCCGCGCGATGTGATCATTTGGCCTCAGATGTCTGAGCGCATAGATCATGAAACCGAGCTCGCGATAGTGATCGGTCGTATCTGTAAGGATGTGCCCAAAGAGCGTGTCAATGATGTCATCTTTGGATACACGATCGCTAATGATGTGACCGCTCGTGATTTACAGAGCAAAGATGGTCAGTGGACGCGAGCTAAAGGATTCGATACCTTCTGTCCGTTGGGACCATGGATAGATACTGATTTCATTCCAGGTACTCAGAAGATCACCGCTACAGTCAATGGCGAAATCAAGCAGTCGGCACAGTTGAGTGACATGATCTTCAAAGTTCCGGAGATCATTAACTTTGTCACTCAGGTGATGACTCTGCTCCCAGGTGATGTTATTTTAACTGGTACCCCAGCTGGGATCGGGCCGATGGTCGCTGGAGGTAGTGCAACCATGGCAATCGAGGGCCTTGGTGAGCTAACTAATAAAGTGAGTAAGAAATGAGTAGGCCAGTAAAGGTTCGTTTTGCCCCATCACCCACAGGTGATCTTCATGTTGGCAATATTCGCACTGCTTTATTTGATTGGGCCTATGCCCGACATACAGGAGGCACATTCCTCTTTCGTATTGAAGATACCGACACCACACGTGTGACGGATGAGTACATCAAGGCAGCAATTGATACTTTGAAATGGCTTGGACTTGACTGGGATGAGGGTCCAGAGGTTGGTGGCGATAATGGCCCATATTTGCAATCTCAACGCTTAGATATCTATACACATTGGGCTCATACGTTCATTGAACAAAAAGATGCCTATTACTGTTACTGCACACCACAGGAGTTAGAGGCAGTCCGAGAGGCACAGCGAGCGGCCAATCAAGCCCCAGGCTATAACGGACACTGCCGTGAACTGAGCGCTGAGCAAATCGCTGAATATAAAAGGCAGGAGCGTGGGGCAGTTGTCCGTATGCGCATGCCAGAGGGAACTACAACATTTGTCGATTTGATCCGTGGTGAGATGCAATTTGATCATAAGTTTGTACCTGATTTTGTCCTAGCACGCGCCGATGGCTCCCCTTTATATACCTTAGCCGTTGCAGTCGATGATGTTCTGATGAAGGTCACTCATATTCTGCGGGGTGAGGATTTACTCTCCTCTACTCCTCGACAGATCCGCGTCTATCAGGCGATGGGATTGAAAGAGCAGGAGTATCCAGTATTTGCACATCTTCCCTTTGTGATGGGCGCAGATAACGCAAAATTATCCAAGCGCAACGGTGAAGTATCGATTGCTTGGTATCGCGATAAAGGCTTCTTGCCTGAGGCGATATGTAATTACTTGGCGTTACTGGGATGGTCACCCGGTGATGATCGCGAGAATGTGACAATGAAAGAGTTATGTGAGCTTTTTACAGTTGAAAAGGTCAATAGTTCACCGGCACGATTTGATATGAAAAAGCTAGAGGCAATCAACGGTGATAAAATCCGTGCTCTTACTATTGAAGATTTCTTATCGTGGGTGCTCCCATTCTTGATCAAAGCAGGCGTTATCAGCGGCACACCAGATGAGATTGAACTCGTCAAGCGTGCTCTTCCTATTATTCAAGAGAGAATCATTATGTTCAGTGAGGTTCCAGCGATGCTGAAGTTCCTTTTCGTACAGGAGTTGACGATCGAATCTGAGAGCCTTCCCAAGATCAAGGATGCCGATGCCAAAGTGATACTTAGGCGAAGCTTGAAAGAGCTTGAACCAATTAGTGAATGGACACACACCACAATCGAGGCGGTACTTCGCACATCACTTATAGATGAAATGGGATTAAAACCACGTGTAGCCTTTGGTGCAGTTCGCATCGCAACAACCGGCGGTGCTGTTTCTCCGCCGCTCTTTGAATCAATGGAATTACTTGGCAAAGAGGCCTCTTTGGCTCGGATCTCGGCGGCGTTAGCGCTGTAATCGATAAGGTATTCTTACCGCTTGAAGTATTGGGGTATGGGGTAATTGGCAGCCCTGCTGATTCTGGTTCAGTAAGTCTAGGTTCGAGTCCTGGTACCCCAGCGAAGTACAGTTCTACAACGCTCTACAATTAAATAAGTATGTTTTGTCCTAGTTAAAAAAGATTTACAGGCACGGCCCCGTCGTCTAGCGGCCTAGGACTCTGGCTTCTCAAGTCAGCTACGAGGGTTCGAATCCCTTCGGGGCTACGTATGATCTCTATGGTGCAGGTTCTCCCAGCCTTCATTGCCACCGCCTTTTTACTTGCGCTCGTGCCTGGGCAGACAGTTGCCATGATCCTGCGCCAGGCAATCGTCGGTGGGACCAAGACTGCCTATACAACGCTGATTGGGACAAGTGGTGCCTTGATTATTTGGGGTGCAGCATCTGCCATCGGTCTCTCTGCCATATTCGCGCGATCACAAAGCGCCTATAACGCACTCAAATATGCCGGCGTCGCATTCCTTACCTTTCTAGCCCTACAAACACTGTGGTCACTGCGCAAAGAGTTTGGAAAGTTTGATTATGAAGGAATGGCTACCTCTGGATTCTGGCCTGCATTTCGTCTGGGTCTGATAACGAATTTAACAAATGTCAAGGCAGCGGTCTTCGCCGTTGCCTTCATCCCTGCATTTGTTCCTGCAGATTTCAATTTGGGATGGGGAATCTTTCTTCTTTCGATTGTCCAAGCAATAACATCGGCATCGTGGTACTCATTTCTTGTCCACATTATCGGGCGAGCCACAACTATTCTGGCCAAACCTAAAGTACGGCGTGCTCTTACCGCCTTTTCCGCTCTCGGAATCCTCTTTCTTGCTGCAACGCTCTTGCTTACCTCCCCGCGATAGTAAACCAAAGTGCTATCGAGCCCACCTCAATAGTGGAGGAGCATCCTCAAGCATATTCTCAGCGATCCAAGATGCTCCATCTAAATTATCACCGATAGGTTGAACTACTTTTGCATGAGGAAGTATTTGAAGTATCTCTCTTGAAATCTTTGCTGAATAACTGACATTTTGAGCTAGGCCACCTTGGATGAGAATCTCAGGTGAATCAGGCACCATACGTCGAAAACGAGCTCGAAGCTTTTCTCTTAACTCGACATGCTTAGGCATTAATTTTTTTTTAGGTACCATAATCGTACAGTACCTGAATTTATATGGAAAGATAGAGGGATGAAAACGTCAGGCTCGGTAATGGCCTCTGAAATTTCTGAAACTCCAACAGTCTTTAAAAATATTCTAGAAAATCAGGATGTATTTGTAAATTTGCAAAATTTGCTTAATAAACAAATGATTACATCAGTGTTGATTCTTGCCAGAGGTACCTCCGATAATGCTGCGCATTTCTTAAAGTATTTGATTGAGACCCAGATTGGACTGCCTGTTGGATTGACCTCACCCTCCTCGGTGACGATTTACGACTCTAAATTGCGTTTTGATAACACACTTGTCATTGCAATCAGTCAAAGTGGTCAGTCACCCGATTTAGTCAAGTTTGCAATGGCTGCTCGCCAGGCTAAGGCTTATTTAATCGCCATAACAAATGATGCGAACTCCCCACTAGCAGCCTGTGCACATAAGCATATCCCTCTTCTTGCTGGTCCTGAGTTGGCAGTGGCGGCTACTAAGTCGTATAACGCACAGCTATTGATCTCATATCTACTAGTTGCCGCTTGGACGGGTAAGAAAGTAAATGGTGAGCAGATCGTAAGTGAGGCGACTCGTATTGTTTCAACCGTTGATCTGGTGACAAAGGCCGTCGCATCCGTCACTCGAAATCAGGAGATCGTAATTCTTGGGCGTGGGTTTGCATACCCAAATGCCAGAGAGGCTGCCTTAAAGATTCAGGAGACGTGCAAGATCTCAGTTCAAGGCCTATCAACAGCAGATTATCTACACGGTCCGATATCAGCTTTGACTCCAGAAACCCAAGTCTTCATAGTGGCACCTAAACACATGCCGGTCTCATCAATCACAGAGGCAAATGAAAAGATTCGTAGTGTCAATCCGCGTATCTTTTGGATAGGAAATGGAGGTACACCACAATCTACTGATCTTGTTTTGTCAGGCTCTGATTGTGATGATGAAATTCTCTCAACTATCGTTGATGCGATTGTGATTCAGAGATTTGCCTTGGAGTTCTCAGTCGCTGCAGGCTATGACCCAGATTCTCCAGCAGGTTTGAGCAAAGTCACTCTGACGAATTAACGAGGGTTATACCCTGTGTGGCACTGTCATAACTGAGCAAATCAGCCCTCATCCCAACAGCGATAGAGCCTCGATCAGTTATCGAAAGTGCTTTTGCAGGATTTGTAGATGAGAGGGCAACGGCATCTACTAGTGAGATACCACAGTGCTTTATAGCGTTATTGAATGCCTGTGAGATACTCAAAGTGCTACCAGCTAATTTTTTATTATGTGCAAGTCGAGCGATGCCATCTTTTACAATTACAGGTAATTTACCGATCGTGTAATCGCCATCTATCGAGCCAGCAGCGGCCATTGCATCTGAGATAAGTATGCATCTGCTGCCAATTGCCTTAAGGATATCTGTAGCAACCTGAAATGGGAGATGGTGACCATCCAGAATTAATTCAGGCATGAGGCGTTCATCGGCCAAGATAAAAGCGGAGAAGCTATCGCTACTTAACTCTTTGTTCATGGCGTTCATAAAGTGAGTAACCACTGTTGCTCCAGCATTTGCGCCCGCTGCAGCCTGTTTGAAATCGGCATTAGTGTGACCCAGCGCCACCTTAACTCTTTGAGAGGCGATATATGTGATTGATTCTGGTGCGCCTCTAAGTTCAGGGGCTATGGTAATCATTGCAATAGCTCCATCACCTAGTGCTACAAGCTCTTTTATCTGATCTAGATCTGGCTCGCGCAGCAACGAGGGCTCATGAGCACCACATTGTGCATGTGAGAGGTAGGGGCCCTCCAAATGGATTCCGATGATCTCATTACGATGAAAAAATGGGACCAGTCGCGCAATCTGCCGTTTCAAATCCTCTATGGATTCGGTGACGAGTGATGCCATGACGCCGGTGGTACCGAGAGCTCTATGGGAGGAAATCACAGCCCTGATCTCATCATCACTTGATGCTGAGAAGTAATGGCCCCCACCACCATGACAGTGGATGTCGATAAAGCCAGGGATGAGGGTTCCGGTGACCACAATGTGTGGGGCGCGATGCAGACCAGGGGATAGGGCAGAGATTATTCCTTTTTCTACCTCGACCCATAGCGAATCAACAAGCCCACGATTGATGACCGCGCTATTGGCCTGGATAATCACACTCGTAGTTTAACCTGTAATGACATTCCTTCACATAGAATTGCTAACAGAAAAGGCGCTTCTTATTCAACATTGGAGACAAACATGGCTGTAGCGAAAAAGAGTGTTGCAAAGAGAGCGGTTATCTCTCCAGCGCGAACCGGAGTTGACTGGAAATCACTCTATCTCTACGCGGTCTGTTTGATTACGTTAATGGTTGTTCTCTTTTCAGTCATTAGTTTTATCAATGGTATTTTAGGCGTTGCTTTACCAGAGTCCACCTACATCGATCCATATGCGACAACTGCGGTTAAACCAGATGCAGCCGCACTGGCTGTTCAAGAGTCAAATGAGCAACGTCGTGCCGTGAGGGGCATGCTGGGCTCTTTAGTCACCTTCGCTGTTGCAGCGCCTTTGTATCTCTATCACTGGCGCCAGACCAAAACTATTTAGCCTGCTAAAACTTTAGAGATCGCCGCGGTATGGGTCGGGGATGAGCCACAACATGAACCAACGATATTGACGCCCATAGTCTGCATCTTTACTGCCCACTTGGCCATCTCCTCTGGTGTTCCATCGTAGACAAACTCATCACCTTGAAGTTTTGGTAGCCCTGCATTTGACTGCGCAATTATAAATATGCCATCGGGGCGTGCATTCACCATCTCTTGCGCGATAAGCGTCATTTCATCCGTGCCCCGGCCACAGTTGGCTCCAATAATACGAACGCCAAGCCCGGCTAAGTGAGTGATGGCCATTCCCGGCTTGACACCCATCATCGTCCGCAGATTTGTATCAAAGCTCATAGTGGCGATAATCGGTAGATCAGGTGCAACCTCTTTTGCTGCATTAACTGCGGCCTCAACCTCACCTAAATCAGACATAGTCTCAATAAGAATCGCATCGACGCCACCTGCAACAAGTCCGCGAATTTGTTCGGTAAATAGAGCCTGTCCACTTTCTAGAGTCATCGTGCCCATAGGCTCCATCAAATCTCCCGATGGTCCGATATCACCCATGACAAAGCAGCCTGGATGCCGATCGGCGACCTTGCGTGCAATCTGAGCACCGGCTTTGTTGAGCTCAAAGAGGCGATCTTCAAGGCCATGCATTGCAAGGCGGCCACGTGTGCCACCAAAAGTATTGGTAGTGATAAAGCGCGCACCTGCAGCAGCATATGCCTCGAGCACTGCCTCAATTTCGCCAGGTTTATCTACGTTCCAGAGTTCAGGGGCGCCACCATCAGTTAATCCACGATCTTGCAACATTGTTCCCATCGCACCGTCGGATGTAAGTACTCCCTTTTCAAGTGCCTCATAGATAGCTGACATTATTTCTCTCCCATACTCTCAAGTAAGGCCTCTAATTTTTCAACGCTCAAATCACCCTCTAGTTCACTAACGATACGCGCTGCAAGAAGATCGGGTCTATCACTTGCCTCAACCCATGGATCACGATTCCATCCAGCGGTGTATGCATCGGCATCGATCTCACCCAGGCGCATTGCCGCCTCATCGATCGCCTCTTGAAACCGTGCTGCCAGCATTACCTTAATAGTTGTCTCACCTTCACGTGCGATTACCATTGACGGTATCTCACGCCAGCGCATGATCTGATATTGGCTCATACCTCAATTCTATAGGGGAGAGATGTGCCTCAACACTTTTTAATCTTGAGGACCACATTGCGATCTTTTGCCTCTCCATCGGCCCAACTCACATCGTGCTTAGCGCCAAGCTCTGATCGCTTTTGCCAGACATTGGCACTTACTACTCGAGACAGCGCTGCCATTTCAGTAGGACTTGTAGCATCACCATAGTCCGCGCTACCTGCGTGATCGACGATACTGAGCCCAAAGTAAATGTCACCCAAAGAATCGCTCACAATCTCAACAGTGCGTGACTGCTGTGGCCAATCGGCGTGAGAGGCGGTCTCAATGTGCCAAAACCCATGGACCTCCTCCTTGGTTCCGACCCACTCGATGTGATGGCGGTGTTCATGTCCAGCAAACCAAGCGATGAGCTGTGGATATTTCAGGAGCATCTCACGTATCTCTTCGATACAGACGCGCCTTCCTACCGGCGCATAATCGTTGAACATGGTGCTCAGCGGATGGTGGGAGGCGAGAACTACTGCTCTGTCACTATTGCTGATCTCCTGTTCGAGCCACTCAAACTGTTCGACATCGAGTGAGCCCTGCCAACCCCCAAAGTGATTGACGCTATCTATAACAATAAGTTTGACTGCTCCAACATTAGTTGAATAGTACATATGTTTATTTTCAACGTGATCTTGAGTAAAGCCATGACCTTTGGGAAGTCCAGGAGATGCAACGTGCATCGCTGCATACTCACCACGCTCAACTGCACGTCGTTGTAAATCGGCAGTGACTTCTACGAATGGCGCATCTCCAGCTTTGGGATAACTTGCAGGACCAATCTCTTGAAACTTACCAAGCACATCCCCAAGGCTCACATCCGTTGGCAGCCCGATGTAGCGCTTACCACCGATGAGCTCAGAATTAATTTGTGGCTCAGGTGCAACCGTGCCCTGCAGTAGAGCATCATGATTGCCGTGTACTGCATACCAAGGGAATCTAAGCCCCGTAGCTTTGAAGGCTTTGCGGCAAGAGTTCAAGAGATTGGGTACTACAGGAAAACCATATTTAGTTCGTGCATCATCATCTGTTTTTCCTACCGGAGTGCCATGAGGGTGCCAGTATCGTGTGTCGTAATGCTCTGCACCATCATCGATTACACCCTCGTATTTACTGTTCTCTCCTGAATCAGGGCGAAACTCTAAGCCATCTAATAAAGCCAAGTACCAGCTCACCTCATTTAACTGTGCATTATCAGTCGTATCTCCCGTAATAATCGCGCCATCAATGGGATGTCCCGAAAGCGGGCCAACGGTAATGGTGTTGAGAGATTGAATCATCGCCTCGACAACATGTGGTGAGAGCATTGCATGTGGGCGATAAGTACCGATAGTTCCAACTTTTTCTCGGATAGGGCTATCAGGATCTGCCCATCGATCCAAATACTCTGGACGGGTGGGTGACTGCGCATCACATACATGTAGATCTGATAAGTGATGCATGATGAGCAAGGGAGTGCTCACTGCAGGGAAGTCATGTCCGATATGAGACTCATCCTTATTCTTGACAAGGTTGCGCCATCCTAAAGCGTTTGCTTCACCCCTGACATAGCTCACAGTTTGGATTCTAGCCATTAATAAAGTATTTTTCACCACTACCGCCAATTATTCACGTATGCTTCATGTATGCTCGAATATATTTTCGTCTTCTTTGTCGCAATTCTGGTTGGTGCAATCAACGGAGTGGCAGGCGGAGCATCAGTGATCTCTTACCCAGTCTTGTTGGCAACGGGAATGCCGCCGGTAACTGCTGCCATCACAAATGCCCTAGGCGTAACCCCTGCAAACTTCTTTGCTCTCATCTCTGTACGTCATCAGATGCGCGCATTTTTGAGAGAGTATCGCCAGCTCATCACTATTTCAGTTGCGGGTTCGATAATCGGGGCAGTACTGCTCTTGAGCGTGCCACCCCGTGTATTTGAAATGATCGTTCCCTTTCTGCTCTTATTCGCTAGTTTCTCTTTTTTGATCAGGCCAAAACCTGATCGTGGTAGGCACCAAAGGTTGGTCGAGAAAATCACGATTGGAGCAAGTGGCTTTTACTGCGGTTATTTCGGGCCAGGCCAGGGTGTGATTGTCATCGCCGCACTGGCGCGCGATGCAGCGCGAGATCCCAAGACGCTCAACACCATTAAAAATGTAATCGTGGGTTGGACATCCATAATCTCCAACATCATCTATGTTTTTAGCGGCCGTGCGCAGTGGTCATTTGTCATCGCTCTGGCTCTGGGCGCCAGCATCGGAGGCGGGGTGGGTGGGCTGTGGGCAGGTCGTATCTCCCCAGCCTTCTACCGTGCTTTGATTATCACCGTGGGCTTTGGCGCATCGCTCTGGCTCTTTCACCGCTACTACCTGGCGTAAAGGGCTCGCCAGCGCAGGCTATCAATCTGTATATCACTGATATATCATCACCTCCATGAGCCAGGTCATCCCGATTCTTCGCCGTGAGAGCACATCGCTCTCAGAGCAGGCCTACAGCCAGATCCGCTCGATGATCATCACATTAGAGCTTGAGCCCGGCTCCCTGATCAGTGAGAGCGAGTTGATGGCAACACTTTCAGTTGGTCGCACTCCGATTCGTGAGGCGTTGCGCCTGCTTGCAAATGAGAAATTGGTTGAGGTCTATCCACGCCGTGGAATGTTTGTCTCTCGCGTGGATGTGCATAATCTCTCTGCCCTTTCTGAGACGCGGGCAGTTCTGGAGATCAAAGCGGCCGAACTTGCAGCCACAAGATCTAGCGCGGCAGATCACGTTGTCACCAAGGCTCTTATCGCCGAGATAAAGGCACTTAAGGGCAACCTTGATATGGCGACACTAATCGGACTTGATCAGAGGATTCACCATCATATTTATCAGTGTACTCATAATGATTTTCTTGCCGCCGCTCTAGATAATTACTACGCACATGCACTGCGTATATGGTTTTTAGCTTTAGAGCGCGTTGCGGGCCTGACTGAGGCGATTATCGAACATCAAGTGCTTCTTGAGGCGATTGCCAGTGGAGATGCCAAGGCTGCGGCAAAGGCGATGCGTGATCACGTTGAGGGCTTTGAAGCATCGATTCGTAAATCTCTATAACCCACCACTAAAAAAACGAGGAAAACAGTTATGAGTAAGTTACCAACAAAGGCAAAGTGTGTAGTCATCGGCGCAGGCATTGTCGGAAATGGCATGGTCTATCACCTTGCAAAGCTGGGTTGGAAAGATATCGTCCAGATCGATAAGGGACCCTTGCCAAATCCTGGTGGATCTACAGGACATGCCTCGAACTTTATATTTCCAGTTGATCACTCAAAAGAGATGACGGCGATAACGGCCGAGAGTATGCGTCAATATAAAGAGTTTGGGACATTTACCGAGTCAGGTGGAATCGAAGTCGCTCGCACACCAGAGCGCATGCAAGAGCTTGCACGGCGAATAACATCGGCAAAGTCATGGGGCATTGAAGGGGGTCGTATCCTCACACCTGCTCAGGTCAAAGAGTTAGTTCCCTACATCGATGAGAGCGTCATATTGGGGGGCTATTACCAGCCTACGGTAGGCGTTGTTGACTCACTGCGAACCGGGACCCTGATGCGTGAAGAGGCTGCAAAGATGGGCGCAGCCCAATCATTTGCAAATATTGAAGTACTAGATATCTCTGTCGCAGACGGACGAGTCACTGGGGTTGTGACAGATCAAGGCACTATCGAGGCAGATTACGTCGTGATTGCAACTGGATGCTGGTCACCCAAGCTTGCAGCGATGGCTGGGGCTCATATTCCATTGACTCCTGCAGTACACCAGATGAAAGATATTGGGCCCGTGCCTTTCTTTGCTCAAACCAAGGGCGACATCGAGTGGCCGATTGTGCGTGATATGGATGTATTCATGTATGAGCGCCAACACGGGACTGGACTTGAAATCGGCTCATATGCTCACCGTCCGATTCTTTACACTCCTGAAGATATCCCTTCAAATGCCACAGCAACCCTGTCTCCAACAGAGTTTGCCTTCACTCAAGCAGATTTTGATATTCAAGATGAGCACTCTTACGAACTTATGCCCTCAATCGTGGGTGATGAAAACGTTCGTGAGAAGTATGCATGTAACGGAATCCTCTCCTATACCCCGGATGGAATGCCAATCCTTGGAGAGACCCCGGAGGTCAAGGGCCTGTGGTCGGTAGCCGCTGTTTGGATTAAAGAGGGCCCAGGAACCTCAAAATCCGTAGCCGAGTGGATGGTCCTTGGTGATTCACACATCGACCTGCATGCATCAAATATTGCACGCTTTCATGAACACCAGAAGGCACAGTTTCATATCAAATCACGTGTTAATGAGAGCTTCAACAAGACATACGGGATCGTGCACCCTCTCGAGCAGTATGCATCGAATCGAAATGTCCGCCTCTCGCCATTCTATGAATTAGAGAAAGAGCTTGGCGCGGTCTTCTATGAGACCGCTGGTTGGGAGCGTCCATTCTGGTATGAATCAAATAAGAATCTGCTCGCAAAGTTTGGTGACAAGGTGATGCCACGCACGGCTGAGTGGGAGTCGCGTTGGTGGTCACCGATTATCAATGCAGAGCACCTACAAATGCGTGAGAGTGCGGGCATCGTCGATCTCTCAGCCTTCACGATCTTTGATGTGACTGGACCATCGGCACTGGCCGTTGTCCAAAGAGCCGCGCTGCGTCAGATGGATGTCGCAATCGGAAGAGTGGTCTACACACCAATTCTGGGTCCCAATGGTGGATTCAAATCGGATTTAACGATCATGCGCTTGGATACCAATCACTTCCGTGTGGTCACGGGTGGGGCTCATGGAATGGCCGATAAAAAGTGGTTCAAAGACCTATTACCCGAAGATGGCTCTGCACAGATCTCTGACCTCACATCGAGTTATACAACGATTGGTGTTTGGGGTCCTAAAGCCCGCCAGATTATCCAATCCATTACTGCAAAGGATATGAACCATGAGGCATTCAAGTTCAGCACCTGCAAAGTAATCGAGATAGGACCACTACGCGTGCTTGCTTCGCGAATCTCTTATGTCGGAGATCTTGGCTGGGAGTTCTATATCCCAATCGAACAGGGCGCACTGTTGTGGAAGATGTTGTGGGAAGCGGGAAAGACACACGAGATGATTCCCGTTGGAATTGGCGTCTACGGCACCACGGGTCGACTTGAGAAGTGCTATCGCGCCTATGGTCCAGAGCTTGAGACGGAGTACACAGTCGTTGAAGCTGGAATGCAATCACCTAAGTTGAAAGAGGCCGACTTTGTTGGCAAAGCGGCACACATCAAGCATCGCAGCGAGAGGCCTGTCACGATGCTCTGTACGCTCTTTGTCGATGATCACAGATCATCAAATGGGGAGAAGCGCTACATGATGGGCAATGAACCAATCCTGACTTTGGATAAGCAGCCAATTATCGATACTCATGGTCGCCGCTCATATGTCACTAGTGCGGGATCTGCCCCATCACTGGGTAAGCATATTTTGATGTCTTATCTGCCGACAGAGCTCGCCGTTGCTGGCAATAAGTTCCTCGTGGAGTATCTGGGCGAGCACTATCCGTGCTCCATCACCGAGGTCGGTGCCACATCGGTCTTTGATCCCTCAAATGAACGGATCATGGCCTAATGGATGTGCTTGTCTGTTTGAAACGAGTTCCATTAGCAGGTGGAACTCTGATCCTGACCCCAGATGCACGTGATATCGAGACTAAACATCTAGGTTTTGGAATCAGTCCACATGAAGAGAATGCCGTTGAAGCTGGAGTGCAGTTAGTCGAGCAGATGGGTGGCACTCTGACGCTTTTGACTCTTGGCCCAAGTGATGCCGAGGAGCAGTTGCGCTCTCAATTGGCGATCGGTGCTACACGCGCAGTGCTCATCGAAACCGATGGACAAGAGTGGGATCCTCAGGGGACGGCAGCTGCATTGGTGGATGCAATCAAGGCCGAAGAGACGAAGTTTGATCTGATCATCTTTGGCGCAGAGTCGGCCGATAGTGCAGGTTATCAAATCCATATTCGAATGGCTCACGCCTTGGCTCTACCTATCATCACGAATGTGAAGTCGATGAAAGTTGAAAATGGCACGGTCAGTTGTGATCGTGTCGTTGCGAACGGGCGCGAGCACTACGAGGCTCCGCTACCAGCGATAGTCACCGTGCGAGATGGTCTGAATATCCCTCGCTACCCATCGGTACCAGGACGTATGCAGGCGCGAAAAAAGATTGTAGATATGAAAAAAGCCGAGGCTCGTGTCCCAAAGCTGGAAAAGGTGACACTGGCCCTTGCACCATCAAAGGATAAAAGCGCACAGATTCTTGGAAAAGGTGCCGATGCAGTACCTGCCTTAGTCGATGTCTTGAAACAGATTGGAGCTGTGTGATGATTTTAGTTCTCATCGATCACGATCGTGGAGAGATAGATCCTCTTTCACTGCGCGCATTGACCGCCGCTAAAAAATTAGATCAGGATGTAGAGGCGGTAGTCATTGGTAGCGATGGTGCGATTCTCGCTGGCATCGCAGGTGAATACGGAGCAAAGGTGCTACACGTTGCATCCCACAGTGCGATTGGTGACTACACACCCATGGCCTCAGGCCGGGCACTCAAAGATCTCGTGGCAAAACTCAATCCCGCTGCAGTCTTGGCCGCTGGAAGCCCACGCGGAAATGAACAGTTAGCCCACCTTGCCGCCTTCCTTGATATTCCAATGGCCGCTGAATGTTCAGAGATCACATTGGGTAGGCCTCACAACGTGCTACGTGCACGATGGGCAGGCAACTTGATTGAGTCGGCACTCGTTCACTCACAACTTCTGGTTGCAACGATCCTAAGTTTCTCCACTGAGCCACAATCATTAGGTGGGCCAGCGGCATCGGTTGTGCAGTTCGAACCTGCACTCGAGCCGGCAGACTCTGTCGTAAAGATCCTCAGTCGCGATGCTGGGGAGTCAAAGGGTGGAGTGACTCTCAATGATGCAAAGGTCATCGTCTCAGGTGGTCGTGGTGTTGGTGGGCCCGATGGATTTGGCAATTTAGAAGAGCTCGCAGCCCTTCTTGGTGGGACAGTTGGATGTTCTCGCGTCGTGACAAGCTCTGGTTGGAGGCCACATGCAGAGCAAGTGGGTCAGACCGGTACGAAGGTTGCACCAGATCTGTATATCGCTGCCGGTATCTCAGGGGCGATGCAACATATTGCCGGCATGAAGAATAGTAAGACGATTGTTGTCATCAATACCGATCCTGAGGCCCCGATCCTTCGTTACGCCGACTATGCGATTATCGGGGATCTACACCAAGTTATTCCTGCGCTTACGAGCGCAATCCGTGCAGCCAAGGGATAGAGATGTCTGATATCGAAATTGCACAGGCTGCGACAATGAAGCCGATCAGTGAGATTGGCGCAGTGCTGGGCATCGATAGTGAGAATCTTGAGGCCTATGGCAGGTATAAGGCCAAGGTAAATGTGAAATACCTGACGGCGCTTCCAGAGCGCAAAGGATCGAAGTTAATTCTCGTCACTGCAATCAGTCCAACACCTGCAGGTGAGGGAAAGACAACGACCACCGTTGGCCTAGGTGATGCACTCCGTCATATCGGTAAAAACGCGATGATTGCACTGCGCGAGCCATCTCTGGGTCCTGTCTTTGGGATGAAAGGTGGAGCCGCAGGCGGAGGCTTTGCTCAAGTTGTCCCGATGGAGGATATCAATCTGCACTTCACTGGGGATTTTAATGCGATAGCCCTTGCTAATAACTTACTTGCAGCCCTTCTTGATAACCATATTCACCACGGTAACGAGCTCGCAATCGACATTCGCCGAGTGGTGTGGAAGCGCGTTATCGATATGAATGATCGTGCACTTCGTGAAATTATTCAATCTATCGGGGGAGTTGGTAACGGCTATCCCCGAAGTGATGGCTTTGACATCGTTGTCGCATCAGAGATTATGGCTATCTTCTGTCTTGCCACATCCATTGAGGACCTGAAGGAGAGAATCGGAAGAATTGTTGTCGCCTATAAGAGTGATAAGACTCCAGTTCTAGCAAGTGATCTCAATGCTCAAGGTGCCATGACGGTCATATTAAAGGATGCCTTTCAACCAAATCTAGTTCAGAGCCTTGAAAATACACCAGCATTTATCCATGGTGGACCATTTGCAAATATCGCACATGGCTGTAACTCAGTTGTTGCAACGACCTCGGCTATGAAGTTAGCTGATTATGTGGTGACCGAGGCTGGTTTTGGCGCCGATCTAGGTGCTGAGAAATTTATCGATATCAAATGCCGTAAGTCAGGACTTCGTCCATCTGCCTGTGTGCTTGTTGCGACAGTGAGAGCAATCAAATATCACGGTGGCGCTGATCTCAAGAGCATCACTACTGAGAACTTGAGCGCACTCGAAGCTGGTATCGTCAATTTGGAGCGCCATATCAAAAATATTACGAGTGTTTACAATCTACCCTTGGTCGTATCAATCAATCACTTTACGAGTGATACTAAAGCTGAGATAGATCTTCTGCGATCTAGTGTTGAGGCGATGGGCGTGAAGATTGTTCTTGCAACGCACTGGGCCGATGGCGGCGCCGGCGCAGCGGATTTGGCTCATGCCGTCGTTGAGCTCTGTGAGCAGGACAGTCAGATGAACTTTGTCTATGAGGATGCTCAGACTCTGTGGGAGAAGGTCACTGCCGTTGCGACGAGGGTCTATGGAGCAAAGCAGGTCACCGCTGATACCAAGGTGATCAACAAGTTAAAGGAGTTCGAGGCATCTGGTTATGCTCACTTTCCGATCTGTGTGGCAAAGACCCAGTACTCCTTCAGTACCGATGCCAGTCTTCGAGGGGCACCAAGTGATCACACCATCAATATTCGCGAGGTAAAACTCTGCGCAGGTGCCGAGTTCATCGTCATAATCTGCGGAGATGTTATGACAATGCCTGGCCTACCTAAAACTCCTGCGGCCGAGCGAATTGATTATGTAGATGGAAAGGTCGTTGGTCTCTTCTAGCTAAAGAAGTGATGTGTTAGTTTGAGATCAGCTCTAATACTTGCGTAGTAAGACCACTATAGCCAGCAGATTGAATCTCAAGGGGTAGTCCAATCTCCTTTGCCGCATCGATAGCGGCTCTCTCTAACTCTGGTGTACGCACTTGGGCCAGCCAGATGACGCGTGTGTAGTTCTTGAAGTAATCATCGCGAAGATGGGGAAACCTATCTAGACCAAGCTCGACGATGACACTTCGATGAAATGATTTGACGAGGAAATCAGTCAAGAAATAAGTACCGGCCTCTTGGGCCATCAAACGCTCTATCTCGGTTTTACCGGCAAAGATGTCATAGCAGTGGTTACCGGCAAGACGCTTAACATGATGTCGCTCGATCACCGCATCCAAAGCCCCATACGTCCCGCAGTCGGCATATGCCACGGCACAGATACTGTGCTTATCTTTGATCTCATGTAAGAGGGCATCTACCTCACCTGCTATTTTCTCAGGACGGTTATGAAGAAGCGGTGGTAGGGGATAGATAACGACATCGAGAGAATTCTCTTTTACGATATCGCCGATATGTGTGGCTAGAGCTCCGCAGGCCACTATCCCGATGCTCATGCTGGAAAGGCTAGACGATCCACAAACTTATCGTTGAAATCTGCGCGATCAGATAGCTCTACATAATCAATCTCATCTAGTAATGCAGCCGCACCGTTACGTTCTGGGGCCGAGAGCAGAACCATCTTTGCGCCCTCTCCCGCCACATTTCCCGCCGACAAGATCCGCATCACCGATATTTTAGGTACAAGGCCGATCTTTATCGCAGAGGCTGGGGAGAGATAAGAGCCAAAGGAGCCGGCAAGTAGGACCTGTTGTATCTCGGACTCTGCAACATCAAACTCTTCAAGAAGTAGCGCCCAACCAGTTGCAATCGCTGCCTTTGCGAATTGAAGCTCGCGTACATCGCGCTGAGTCAAAAAGACGCAGTCTGATAAATCTCCGACAGCCTTGCTCCATGTCAGGACGAATACTCGCTCACCTTCACGGAGCATGAGCCGATCGGCCAGAGTCGGTGCAACTCGTTGTGCTGTCTCTTCATCTACAAATTTTCCTGAGTGATCAAGAAGACCAATACCAAAGAGAGCGGCACATGCATCGACCAAACCAGAGCCACAAAGACCAATTGCAGGAGCATCATCGATCGTTCCGATTACTAACTCACCATCTTGAATCTTAATTGTCTCAATGGCACCGGTTGCTGCGCGCACCCCACACTTGATGCTTGCCGCCTCAAAGGCGGGTCCAGCCGGAGCGGCCGTTGCTAAAATCTTGTCACCATCGCCAAGGATGATTTCACAGTTAGTCCCAACATCGATGAAGAGACGCAATCTCTTGTCACGATCCATGCCAGATGCCAAAGCCCCAGCGATGATGTCACCGCCAACATAGGCACCGAGTGATGGAAAAATTACAACCTTTGCCCGTGGATGGATTGCAATCCCGATTTCATGAGCATTAACATCTGGAAAGCCGGCCGCCGACATGATGAATGGGGCGACTCCGAGCGGCTCTGGATCTATACCCAGCAGGAGATGCATCATGGTTGCATTTCCTGCGATGGCAATCTCATAGACATGAAGTGGATCGATACCAGCCTCAAGACAGACCTCTTGCGTGAGTTGATTGAGCGTCTCTTGGGCCAGAGAGGAGAGTTTCTCAAGTGCTGCAGGATCAAGCATGGTTGCACTTATGCGCGTGATCACATCGGCCCCGAATGGCTGCTGTTTGTTGAGAATCGACTTAACACTCAAGGGAGTGCCAGTATTTAAATCTAAGAGAGTGGCGACAACGGTAGTCGTTCCTAAGTCGTAAGCGATACCGTATCGAAATGCTGTAGTGTCGCCAGGTTCGAGATCGATAAAATCCTGATCGACAAAGACTGCCGTGACCTTAAAATCTGAGCTACGCATCACTCGAGAGATATTGCGCATAGCCGAAAGGGATGCCGTGCCCTCAATATCCTCGATCGCATCAAAGAGGCGCACGAGATCAGTGCGTTGATCATGCAAAGTCGGCTCTTCTAACTCGACATAGCGTTTCTGCACGGCAGGGCGCAAAATGACTTGACGACCAACTCCGACGGTTGCAGCTTTAGGGCGAGTAGTCAGTGGTGGTACGTCGATAGATACATCGCTACTGGTGCGCACCAAGCATGCTAGGCGCCAGCCCTCTTTGATCTCACTCTCTGAAAAGGCGCGAAAATCTAACTTTGATGGCGAGACATCTCCATCGGTAATTTTAATACGGCATTTTTTACAGGTTCCATATCCACCGCATGTCGAATCGATCGCAATACCGTTCCAGGAGGCGGCATCATATGCACTCACACCAGTTGGCACGGTGATGGTCTTCTCAGATGAGACGGAGTTATCTTTTTCAAGGGATCTGAAGGCGAGTTTGACCCGCCCAGTGCCATCATGATCGGGCACAAGGGATGGATCTAACTCCTTCTTACTAATTTTTATTCACTCGCTCCCGCCGCCGCTTTGGCGGCCTCCATCGCTCTAAAGCGTGTGATCCAGTTTGATCCCCATGGATCTAAGCCAAGGAGTAAATCTGCGGCGCGCACTGATTCCACGATCATAGGAGTACGAGCATCCATCACCGCACTTGTTAAGCCATGCGACATAGCCGCAGGCAAGAAAGCGGCATTGAGAGCGTGGCGGTATGGAAGACCAAATGAGATATTTGATGCTCCAAGTGTCATATTCAGCCCCCATTTTTCACGGATTAAATAGATTGTCTCAAGGGTAATTTTTACCGCTTCAGGATCTGCGCCAACGGTCATTGCCAAGGGATCAATCACTAAATCCTCAAGAGGGATACCGTGCTTCTCGACGGCGCGAACGATCTTTTCAGTAATCACCATCCGCTCAGCGGCCGTTGCCGGAATTCCAGTCTCATCATTGGGAAGTGCGATTATCGCAGCACCATGCTTTTTTATAAGCGGAAGGACTAACTCCATACGATCATCTTCGCCTGTGACACTATTTACGAGGGCTTTGCCCTGATATGTTTCAAGGCCTGCTTGTAAGGCCTCGATAATTGAAGAGTCGATACAGATGGGGGTATCGGTAATACTTTGGATCAGGGTGATGGCTTTAGCTAAGAGTGCAGGCTCATCAGTCAGAGGCACGCCCATATTGACATCTAGTACGTCTATACCCCCGGCAATCTGATCATGGACATCTTTTTCAATTGCACTCAGATCACCAGCCCGCAGCTGTAGTTGGAACTTTTTACGACCTGTTGGATTGATACGCTCTCCGATAATACAAAAGGGTTGATCGTGCCCGATTGTTACCGTCTTGCCTGGTGATGATAAAACTGTATGCATATCAAGTCTCCTAATTAGTAACTTGGTACTCTGGCAAGATCTGACATAAATTGCGCTAAAGAGTCATCATGGCGGAAATCTGTTATGTGGAGTCCACGGACACCGGGGAGAGATAGCGCGTGCTTGGCTAGTTCAAGAGTTAGTTGATAGACCTCATCTCTTTGGTCACTAGCGTTTTGTACTCGAGCCATTGAGGCTGCAGGTACATCTATGCCCGCAATCTTATCATTCATGAAGTTTAATGACTTGGCGCTTTTAACTAAGGCTACCGCTGGAATGAGTTTGAGCTCGGGTACAACCTCTGCCGCACCTTTACAAAAAGCCTCAAGGCGATCGGGGTGATAACAGATTTGAAGCTGTAAGAAATTGGCACCGGCACGGTGCTTCTTGAGTGCCCGTTGGATTCGATACTCAAAAGGTGGCGCCGCTGCATTTTCAACTGCTCCGATATAGAAGTCGGGGGCTGGATCTATCTTTCTTCCCGATAGATAGCTTCCAGTTGCCATTCCCCGAGCGATATTTATGGCCTGGATACCATCAACGTCAAAGACTCGGCGAGCCTCAGGCTCATCACCTGCCGTCACATCATCTCCAGTGAGCAGAGAGATATTGGTAATTCCATGCAGGGATGCACCCATCATGTCGGATTGGATGGCAAGGCGATTCTTGTCACGACAGACAATCTGCATAATCGGCTCTAAGCCATACATTTTCATCGCAATCGCAGTCGTTGTGTTTGAGGCATGGGCATGGGCAGCTGGATTATCAGTTGCATTGACCGCGTCAAACCATGGCGCTAACCGTGCAGCGTTTTTTTCAACAGATGCCATCCCACCACCATCGATTGATGGAAACTCAGCAGTAAAAACCAAATCATCTGTATTTTCTAATTTCTCGCGCAGAGTTGACATCAGTGGTCTCTATCTTTTACTGACCAACCAGCCGGTGTCTGTTGATCGCGCTTGGTTACTAAGTTAATCCACGATGATGAGCCTTGGAGACGCATGTCTACAGGTGGACGTAAATCGTTGTAATGCTCCTTCCACACTTTTGGCAGTGGAAGTGAGATGGTGCGATCGTAAGCCTTTACCCAGATGCATTGCATTTCAGGTTTTACTTCACAGTTTCCATTCTCTCGCACACCACCACACGGACCATTGCGCAGAGTTTTAGGACAGGTCATAGGACAAGTCATTCCCGTCGAGTGCAAAACGCACTGACCACACATGCGACAGTCCCAAACGGGAGCCTTCAGGGCATGTTCGACTAACGGGAGAAGTTTTTTCAACATTGAATCGCCCTAAACAGAGACCGATGCGCGTTTTTTGGCGATGAGATCTTTGGCGATGCGCACGGCAGTCGATGCATCGGCGGCAAAGCCATCGGCGCCGACGACATCGGCATACTCCTGCGTAACGGGTGCCCCACCCACCATGATAAATACCTGATCGCGCAGACCAGCCTTAGTAATCTCATGAATATTTACTTTAAACATTGGCATAGTCGTCGTTAAAAACGCCGACATTCCGACGATATCTGGCTTGTGTTCAAGGATTCCAGCGATGAATTTTTCAGGTGAAACCTGTACACCTAGATCAATGACGTCAAAGCCGGCGCCTTCCAGCATGATATTGACCAAATTCTTGCCAATATCGTGTACATCGCCTTTGACTGTACCCATTAAATATGTGCCAACTGTTTCAGCCCCGGTCTCAGCCAGAAGTGGGCGAAGCACGCTTAGAGCCCCCGACATCGCCTTACCTGAAACGAGCATCTCCGGTACGAAGAAATCTCCTCGCTCAAAGCGCGCACCAACCTCCTCTAGCGCGGGAATGAGTGCATCAAAAAGGATAGTGCTGGGGGTCATTCCACCGGCAATCCCTTGATTGGTGAGCTCTAGAACTGCAGGAGCATTGCCAACTAAAGTTTCATCAAAGAGGGCTTTGATGATTTCATCATGAGTCATGCTGCACCTATCTTTCCCTGCTTATTTATTTGGAGTGTGTGAATCTCGTCAATTATGACATCGCCAATCCTTGCTAAATCTCGTGCACTTAATCGCCTAGAAGGACCTGAGATTGAGATCGCCCCTACGACATGTCCATCATCTTCACGAACTGGTGCAGCTACTGCAACTAATCCATCTTCAAGCTCATCAGAGATGATGGCATATCCCTGTTTGCGCACACCTTCCAGCTCGGCCAATAAGCCAGAACGCGTGGTGATCGTCTTACTTGTGAGCCGCTCCAACTTACCGGCTGGAATTGTTGCAACACCGTTTGCTAGAAGGACCTTGCCCAAGGCCGATGCATGGAAAGGGATCGCCTTGCCGACCCAGTTGGTCGCCCCTAAAAGATAATGAGAATCGACTTGATCGATTAATCTCATCTCACCATTGCCTGCAACGGCTAAGTTGGCAGTTTCACCTGTGCTTAGAGCCAGTTTTTCTAGAACTGGGCGCATTCGGGTAACTAATATCGAATCCTGGTTTTGTGAGCGTGCAAACTGAGTAAGAACATCTCCAGCGATGAAGGCTCCTGCGCTATCTCTGCGCACAAGACCGGCTCTCTCGAGTGCACTTAACATTCTGGAGGTCGTACTTTTTGGCAGCTCGTGATCACGCGCAATATCCGATAAAATTGGGGGAATCGGTGCCTCAAGGATGTGAATGAGCAGGGCATTAGCGCGATCAATTGCCTGAGTTCCGTTGACTAATTCGCTCATGTCTTCACCTTTCCTCAGCGAGGAGTATTCCATCATATGGAACCAATGTTCCACTATATAGGGGTATCCTCCTTTGTGTCGCCTGAACACTATGGGCAAAGGAGTCTGACATGTTTGAAAATAAGATGCCGCGATACGAGATTTTAAGCCAGGAGTCGATGGCCACATTGACCCTGGGCTGGCGGCGCATCGTCTCGGAGATCGGTATCGAGTTCATGTCGCCGTGGGCGATCGATCTTTTGCGCGAGGCCGGACAGACGGTGGAGGGCGAAAATGTAAAGTTTGATCCCGACTGGGTACTCAAGCAGTGTGCACTTGCTCCAAGCGAATTCAATCTTCGCGCTCGCAACCCTTCAAACAACGTCCACATGGGTGGAAACTCAATGGTCTTTGGTGGCGTTTATGGCCCTCCATTTGTTCGTGAAGGTGATCTGCGCCGTGATGCAACATTTAAGGACTTTGAAAACTTTTGTAAGCTATCTCAATCATTTGAGGCCCTTGATAGCGTCGGTGGGGTCGTATGCGAACCCAATGATTTATCTCTAGATTCACGTCACTTGGACATGGCATATGCCGCGGCCACCCTGACCGACAAGTTCTTTATGGGCAACGTTGTGACGGCAGAGAACGCAAAAGATGTCATCACAATTGCTGAGATTATTCACGGTGGACGCAGCGCAATCGTCGATACCCCAGCTTTGATCTCACTTGTAAATTGCAACTCACCACTGCGCTGGGATGATCGCATGTTGGATTCGATGCGCGAGTATGTCTTGGCCGGTCAGCCAGTCGTTGTCACCCCATTTTTGCTCATGGGTGCCATGAGTCCAGTGACGATTCCAGCCACATTAGCTCAGCAGATTGCCGAGGCATTAACTGGGATTGCACTTGCACAGACCCTGAACCCAGGATGCCCGATCGTCTTTGGCTCGTTTCTTTCAAATATAGATATGCAATCTGGCTCCCCTCAATTTGGCACACCAGAGTCTGGAATCGGGCTGCTATGCACTGGTCAAATCGCTCGCAGTTTCAACCTGCCATTTCGCGGCGGCGGCGGTTTGAACTCTTCACAGACCGTCGATGCACAATCTGCCTACCAAACGATGATGACGATGATGCCAACATTCCTCTCTGGCACCAACTGGGTCATGCATACTGCAGGCTGGCTTGAAGGTGGCCTCGTATCCTGTTACGAGAAGTTCGTTCTCGATATTGAGATACTGCAATCACTCATGACCGAGTTCACCCCTCTTGAGTTCAACGTCGAATCATTGGCCTTTGATGCACATTTGGAGGTCGGCCATGGTGGCCACTTCTTGGGCGCGGCCCACACAATGGAGCGCTTTCGTGACTGCTTCTATCGACCTTTCTTGACCAATAGCGATAACTTCGAGCGCTGGACGCGCCTAGGTGGCAAAGATACGAAGGCCCGCGCAGCCGAGATCTATCTCAAGAAGTTAGAGGATTACGTTGCTCCAGAAATGGATTCACGCATGCGTCAAGAGCTCGATGAGTTTGTGGCGATGCGCAAAAGCCAACTAGATTAATTCCACTATGGTCGCAACGCTCTACATCAACGGTCTCTGGCGAGAGGCATCAGATGGCGGATCTCACGATGTACAAAGTCCACACGATCAAAGCGTCGTCGCTACCGTCTCTCAGGCGAGCCAAACTGATGTCCTCGATGCTATCGCCGCTGCACGCGCATCCTTTGATAGTGGAGTATTTACCTCCTGGAGTTTCAAGGAGCGCAGTGAGTTAGTTGCAAAAATTGCAGATCTATTAGAGCGCGATGCCGATGTGATAGCCCGTAAAGAGAGTGATGATACGGGCAAGCGTTTTATCGAAGCGCAGTATGACGTGGCCGATGTCGTTGCAACCTTTAGGCACTTCGCATCCCTTGGCGCAAAAGAGCATGGGCGTAGTGTGGATGTCGGTATCGCACATGTTTCAAGCCGGATCGTTCATGAGCCCTTGGGTGTTGCCTCATTGATAGGTCCCTGGAACTACCCGCTACTGCAAATCGCCTGGAAGGTCGCACCAGCATTGGCCGCTGGCTGCTCCTTCATCATCAAACCAAGTGAGTTGACACCACAGAGTGCTATCGCCTTGACCAAGATCATCGAAGAGGCCGGCACTCCCAAAGGTGTCGCTAATTTGATCCTTGGTCCTGGCTCAGTTGTCGGGAGTTCACTCATCAGCGATCCCCGTGTTGATCTAGTCTCATTTACCGGGGGATTAACAACGGGTCAGACCATCATGAAGGCAGCTGCCACCACCATCAAGAAGTTAGCACTTGAACTCGGTGGCAAGAATCCACACATCATCTTTGCCGATGCCGACTTGGATGCTGCAATCGATAATGCAGTCACCGCGGCATTCTTACATTCAGGTCAAGTCTGCTCAGCCGGTACACGATTAATCGTTGAGCGCTCCGTGCATGATCGTGTTGTTACAGAGATTGTGCGTCGCGCCGGAAAAATCAAACTCGGTGGTCCGAAAGATGAATCGGCAGAGACTGGTCCACTCATCAGCAAGTCACATTTGGCTAACGTCTCTACATATGTTGAAAAAGCAATCGCAGAGGGCGCCACATTATTGATCGGTGGAGAGCGCAGCGATAAAGCAGAGCACGCCAAGGGTTGGTATTTCCTGCCCACTGTCTTTGATAACTGCACGAGTGATATGTCATGTGTCCAAGATGAGTCCTTCGGTCCAATCATGACGGTAGAGATTTTTGACACCGAGGCGCAGGCGATTGCAATCGGCAATGACACGGTCTTTGGATTATCAGGTGGGCTCTGGAGCGGTGATAGTCAAAAGTGCGCTCGGGTTGCCAGCGCACTTCGCCACGGCACCATCTGGGTCAATGACTTTGGGCCTTACCGCCCGGCGGCAGAGTGGGGCGGATACAAGCAATCGGGGATAGGCCGTGAATTGGGCGAGCATGGTCTGGGTGAGTACCTTGAAATCAAGCACATTTGGACCAACAATGCTCCTAGTCGATCTGGATGGTTCAAAGATCTCTAAGTGAAGGGGTGAGCTCAGTGAGTACTGAAGCACCCATGATCACGGTAAGAAATCTGTGGAAGGTCTTTGGTACTAATCCAGAGAAAGTGATGGGCAGTGCCCTCGCCGATTTAACGAGATCAGAGCTGCGCGCCAAAACCGGCAACACGATCGCAGTTCGTGATGTCTCATTTGATGTTGCCCCCGGTGAAGTCTTCGTGGTCATGGGGCTCTCGGGCTCAGGCAAATCAACACTCGTACGTTGTATGACTCGCTTAATCGAACCTACTGCCGGAACTCTGACCTTTGAGGGCGAGGATGTATTAAGCGTTGATGCCGCGCGTCTGCGTGAACTTCGTAAGACCCGTTTCTCAATGGTCTTTCAGCACTTTGGCTTACTTCCACACCGCAAGGTGATCGATAACATCGCATACTCCCTTGAGATTAATGGAGTGAAAAAAGCCGAGCGCCATGCCCGCGCCAATGAGGTCATCGAACTCGTTGGTTTACAGGGATATTCGCATGCATATCCTGAGCAGTTATCAGGTGGAATGCAACAGCGCGTCGGACTTGCCCGTGCATTGGCTGTTGACCCACAGGTTTTGTTTTTGGATGAGCCCTTTAGCGCACTTGACCCATTAATTCGAAGAGATATGCAGCAGGAAATCATTCGCCTACATCACGAACTCGGTAAAACGATGGTCTTTATTACACACGATTTATCCGAGGCGGTAAAAGTTGGGGATCGCATCGCAATCATGCGCGATGGAGCGATAGTCCAGACAGGAACCCCAGAGGATCTGGTGGCAAATCCCATCGATGATTACGTCGCCAACTTTGTGCGCGATATCCCTAAATCACATGTGCTTACACTCAAGTATCTGGCTCGTAAATCTCACTCAGGTGAGGCTCTGGATGGTCCAGAGCTGCCGGCAACCATGATTATCCGTGATGCTGCAGAGGTCATACTGCAGACTCATAAACCCGTGCGTGTGAGCGATAATGGAAAGGCTCTGGGCGTTGTCTCCAGTGAGGACGTACTGCGCTTGATTGCCGGAGTCACTTGATGCCTGTTCGAAAATCCTATGTACTTTTAGGATCGGTTGTAGTCTGGATTTTTCTTGCTCGCATTCTCAATGGTAGGCATACGTTACAAATCGCTACATATGAGAATACTTCCTTTACATCCTTCGTTGGAGAGAGGGCGTTATCTATCCGTGGCAATCGCACGGAGAGCACAGCCTTCATTTACTTTTTCAATCCCATCCGTGGCGTGATTGATGGTTTCGTTCAGGCCATTAGAGATTTAATCGCTGTTCCAGCCCCAAATTCAGTGATACCGATCATTGGTTGGCTTGGTGTTATTGGAATCGTTGCCTTTGTAGTCTTTGCGACAAGCCAGTGGAGAACCGCCCTTTTATCTGTCTCTCTTCTCCTTGGTTGTGGAGTATTGGGTATGTGGCAGTTCACTATGGATTCAATTGCGCTCACTCTCGCAGCGGTCTTGCTTTCATTGGCCTTTGGTCTGCCTTTAGGTATCTGGGCAGGGTTATCTGATCGTGCATTAAAAGTTATGACTCCATTTTTGGATTTAGCTCAGATTTTACCGACGCTTGTGTATATGGCCCCGATTGCACTCGTGTTTATGATTGGTGCGGCATCGGCAACGATTGCGACGATGATTTATGCGATTCCAATCTGTATACGCATCACCTCACACGCCATTAGAACTCTCAATCCTGCACCTGTGGAGGCATCCCTCTCGATGGGTTCGACCTCAAGCCAGACGTTGCGAAAAGTACAAATGCCCATGGCGAAGCAGATGATTGTCTTAGGGATAAATCAAACGGTAATGGCCGCTCTCTCCTTTGTCGTTATCGCAGCCCTTATTGGTGCGCCTGGACTTGGCAACCCGGTGATCTCAGCGCTTATCATTCGAAATGTAGGTCAGGGCTTTGTGGCGGGAATTGCAGTGGTTTTCTTGGCAATTTTGATGGATCGCAGCACAAGCGCAGCGGCAAAGCGTCAAGAAACATTTATCCCCCCGAGCGCCCAGGATATAAAGCGAAAGCGCCTGACATTATTGATCACAGGAATCCTTGCGATTGTGACTGTCTTTATCTCTCGCACCGTTCTTTGGGCCGCTATCTGGCCTAAAGAGTTCATGGTTGCCCGACAAGTCCAGGAGATCACCAATGATGTAACGGCTTGGATATTAGAGAATCTCTTTATTTTCACTAATGGATTGAAAGACCTTATCTCGTACTCAATTCTTAACCCTCTTGAGACGATTCTCTCTCAATCTCCCTGGTATTTGACGGTCTCAATGATTATTTGTTTAGCTGTAGTAATTGGTGGAGTGCGCACGGGAATCCTCGCGGGTGTCTTGGCCATGTGTATCGTCGTCTCAGGTCTCTGGTTTGAGTCTATGTTGACTCTGACCCAAACTATCGTCGGTACTTTACTTACAATGATCTTTGGAATGGCACTTGGAATCTGGGTAGGACGCAGTGATAGGGCAGCGCGCTCTTTGAGGCCCTTTCTCGATGCCGGTCAGACGCTTCCAGCCTTTGTATACCTGGTGCCGATTCTGGGACTGTTTGGTCCCACTAGGTTTACTGCAATCCTTACGGGTGTCATCTATGCAACCCCTGTTGTGGTAAAACTTGTGAGCGAAGGAATTCGTTCAGTACCTACAACACTTATTGAGGCGGCAACAGCGGCTGGATCAACGACTCGACAGATTATTATGAAGGTTCAATTACCGGCGGCAAAGAAAACAATTGTGTTAGCGACCAATCAGGGTCTGATTTATGTCCTGGCCGTGGTTGTTATTGGTGGTTTTGTTGGCGGAGGCGGACTTGGCTATCTAGTCATCGTGGGAAATTCAAAGCCAGAGCTCCAAGGTAAGGGCCTCATAGCCGGTGCCTGCATCCTGCTTCTAGGGGTAATTTTTGATCGGATTATGCAGGCCGGGGCCCGTCGCTCGAGTTAAACCAAAGAAAGGCTCGCTTTTAAGCCTGCACCACCTACCTTTAACCCGATTTACACCCTAGGCTAAGTCAAAATTCAAACTCTGAGGAGGGTTCATGAAGTCATTATTTAGGCGTCGCTCCGCAGTACTTAGTGCTGTTATCGCAGCTGCCTTGGTCGTTTCAGGGTGTAGCAGCAGCGTTAATGACTCTGCGGGCGAGGCATCAGGAGACTGCGGATCATGGGCAATTGCCATGCACGCATGGAATGGTTACACAGCATCGGCACAGGTAGTCGCCGAGATTGCTAAAAAGGAGTTAGGTTGCTCGATCACTCAGACCACATTGGATGAAGGTCCGACTACTTATGATGCAATGGAGGCCGGAACAATCGATCTGATTATCGAAGATTGGGGCGGTGGACGTTGGCAAGAGTGGACTGATAGAGGCGCAGTCATAGATCTTGGAGATGGTGGAAACGTTGGCCTCATCGGTGTCTATGTTGCACCGTGGATGGTTGAAAAATATCCAGATATCGTCGACTCCAAGAATCTTGGAAAGTATGCCGATCTCTTCAAGAATGCAGATTCAGGTGGCAAGGGCGCTTGGTATGAAGGTCCTCCGGGCTACACAACAATCGGTGAAAAGATGGTCTCTGCTAACAAGTTGAACTTCAAGGTCATCTTTGCAGGATCAGAGGCAGCTCTCATCGATGGTTTCACCAAGGCTGAGGCTAATAAGACTGCATTCATTGGTTATGCATGGCAGCCTTGGACTCTTCACGCAAAGCTACCCAATCTTGAAAAGGGACATGTGAAGTTCCCTGCTAATGATTGGGCCGATGCAGCCACGGCCAGTGGTCTCACAGATTACCCATCAACACCACTCAAGAAGTTAGTATCCAAGAAGTTAAATGACAGTAATGGAGCATTTATGACTTTGATCAAGAACTTCAAGTGGACCAATGATGATCAGAACCTCGTTGCTCTTGATATCGAAAATGGATCAACACCAGAGGCAGCGGCCCAGAAGTGGATCGATGCTCACGCCGATATCGTGAAAACTTGGCTCGGCAAGTAATTAACTAGCAATCGGATAACGCCCTTACTCGGTGAGAAATCACTGGGTAGGGGCGTTATTTTTTTAGTAGTATCTCGGGCATGAGCCAACCGTATGACTACATCGTCGTTGGTGGTGGCTCAGCCGGGAGTGCTCTGGCCAATCGATTGAGTGAGAACCCTGCGCATCGAGTATTAGTTCTTGAGGCCGGTCGTCCTGATTACAAATGGGATGTGTTCATCCATATGCCTGCCGCCCTGGCATTTCCAATCGGCAGCAAGTTCTATGACTGGAAGTATGAGTCTGAGCCCGAGCCGCATATGAATAATCGCCGCATCTATCATGCACGCGGCAAAGTCCTGGGTGGCTCTTCATCGATCAATGGACAGATTTGGCAGCGTGGCAACCCCTTGGATTATGAGCGTTGGTCAAAGGATGAGGGGATGAGTAGTTGGGATTTTGCACACTGCCTTCCTTACTTTAAAAAAATGGAGAACTGTTTGGCCGATCAGAGCAATATTTTTCGTGGCAACAATGGCCCACTTAAGCTTGAACGTGGACCAGTCAAAGGCCCTTTGTTTGCGGCATTTTTCAAAGCAACTGAGCAGGCTGGTTATCCACGCACAGATGATGTCAATGGCTATCGCCAAGAGGGTTTTGCCGCCTTTGATAGAAATGTGTATCGGGGTCGGCGCTTAAGCGCTGCACGCGCATATCTCTATCCAGTAATCAAACGCGCCAACTTGAGCGTGAAAACACGAGCTCATGTCACAAAAGTCTTATTTGATGGCACAACTGCAACAGGAGTTGAGGTCGTGATTAAAGGAAAGAAGCACATCTTCAATTCACGTGAAGTCATACTGTGCGGAGGCGCTATCAATACCCCACAGATTTTGCAGTTATCGGGGATCGGAAATGAAAAAGATCTCGCACCACTTGGAATCAAGATGGTGCATCACCTGCCCGGAGTTGGCGCAAATCTTCAAGACCACCTCGAGGTCTATGTCCAGTACAAGTGCAAACAGCCAGTGACACAGCAGCCGATAACGCAGTTCTGGCGCAGACCATTTATTGGGGCTGCCTGGCTCTTCTTTCGCAGGGGCCCAGGTGCTACCAATCAATTTGAGGCTGGGGGCTTTACCAGAAGTAATAACGATGTTGCCTATCCCAATTTGATGTTTCACTTCCTGCCTCTTGCCATCCGCTATGACGGCACGGGAGATACTCGCGGACATGGCTATCAAGTCCACGTTGGCCCTATGTACTCCGACTCTCGTGGTTGGTTGAAGATAAAGAGTTCCGATCCCTTTGAAAAACCGGCAATTCAATTCAATTACCTGTCCACCAATGAAGATCGCCGTGAATGGGTTGAGGCTGTGAAAACTGCACGAAACATCTTGACACAGCCAGCCATGGCAGATTACAACGCCGGTGAATCATCTCCAGGTGCATCCGTCGCAAGTGATGAGCAGATTCTCGAGTGGGTGCGCAAAGATGCCGAAACCGCGCTGCATCCATCATGTACAGCAAAGATGGGTAGCGATGCAATGTCAGTTGTCGATCCGGAAACGATGAAGGTATATGGTGTTGAAGGTCTTCGTATCTGTGATGCATCGGTCTTTCCTTACGTACCCAATGGAAATATATATGCACCCGTCATGATGGTCGCTGAGAAAGCTGCAGATCTCATCTTAGGAAATACGCCTTTGGCGCCACAAAGGACTGAGTTCTATCGACATGCAAAGTAAATTAGCCACCCCTATACTCGGTGGATGTCAGCTGTTCATCCATTAGATCCTCTCAGCCACGACGAACAAGTATTAATCGTCGCTCATGCCCGAGCGGCCTGGAATCTGAGTGAGCACCACATTTTTGCCATGGTGCAGTTGCATGAACCTACAAAGAGTGAGCTTGCATCAGGTAAGAAATTGGATCGCACCGCACGCATCACCATATGGGATCGCAAGAAGGCTGTCGTTACAGAAGGCTTGATAACTACCCAAGGCCACGTGAAGGATTATCAAGAGATAGCAGGTGCAAAGGCGCCGGTCACTGTCATCGAGTCGGCCATAGCCTTAGATGTCGTTCGCAGAGATCAATCAGTTAAAGATGCCTTAGCTCGTCGGGGAATCTTCGACATTATGAGTGTGCACATGGAGACCTGGCCAATAGGAGCGCAGATTCCTCAATATCTAGATGATGGTCGACGTTTGATCTGGACACCCATGTGGCACACACCGACACCAGAGGCAAATTTCTACGCCCATCCAATCAATGGCCTGCATGCGATAGTTGATTTGGATGCGCAAGAAGTAGTCGCTCTTGAAGATAATGACGATATTCCCATTCCACAGACTCCTGGTCCCTATCGCCAATCGCAAACGGGGGCCGATATCAAGTTGAAAGAGTTGATAATTCACCAACCCGATGGCGCATCCTTTGAGATCGAGGGCTGGAAATTCACATGGGAGAGATGGAGATTTCGAATTGGCTTTGATCAGCGTGAAGGATTAATCATTCACGATGTGCATTTCAATGATGAGGGAGTATCTCGCAAGATCGCCCACCGTTTATCGATCGCCGAACTCGTCATTCCATATGGTGATCCAGCTCAGGGTGCCTATCGAAAGAATGCCTTCGATACAGGTGAGTATGGCTTAGGTAATTTCACGAACTCTCTGACCCTTGGGTGTGATTGCCTTGGTGAGATCCTGTATTTAGATACTGCAGTCACCGAAGGTGATGGCACTGTGCGGACTATCAAAAACGCTATCTGTGTACATGAAGAGGATTTTGGGATCTTGTGGAAGCATGTGGATGCAGATGGACATGTTGAAGTGCGTCGAGGCCGCCGCTTTGTGGCATCTTCTATCGTGACCATTAATAACTATGAGTATGGATATTTTTGGTACTTCTACCAGGATGGATCTATTGAGTTTGAGGCTAAGTTAACGGGAATCGTCTTGACCCTGGCCGATGCACCAGGTGCAGATCATCCATCTGCCACAGAGTTAGAGCCGGGATTATGGGCGCCATATCACCAACATATTTTATGTGCGCGTATGGATTTAGATATTGATGGTTCAAATAACACTGTTATTGAGGTTGAATCTTTTGCCCATCCCGTTGGTGAGAAAAATCCATATGGAGGAGCCTATGAAACCTCAGAGAGCGTCTTTAAAAGTGAGAGCATGGCACAGCGGCTTATAGATCCAATCAAGAGCAGATTTTGGAAAATCATCAATCCAAATAAGCAGAACCATGTGGGGCACAGCGTTGGTTATAAATTAATCCCTGGTCACACTACATATCCTCTGGCTCATCGAGAATCAGTATTGGGAAAGCGCGCAGGCTTTATGTACAGCCACCTATGGGTGACAGCGAACGTTGATTCAGAGCGATATCCGGCAGGAGATTACCCATTCCAACACAAGGGTGGAGCGGGCCTACCTGAGTGGACCAAGAAGAATCGTTCAATTGAAAACACCGATGTTGTGATGTGGTACGTATTTGGAACCAATCACATTCCACGAACCGAAGATTGGCCTGTTATGCCAGTTGAGCGAACGGGCTTTCACCTCAAGCCCAGTGGATTCTTTCGGCGCAGTCCCGCCATGGATGTAGCTCCATAAAAGCGCGCTGATCCCACATGTCACTAAAAAGGCTCGGTGCCTATGCAAAGGCGGCTCACTTTGGCCCCACCATGCTCATCACCACGATTTCATTTGTGCTGGCTACGCGGCTTTGGTGGGAAGGACCAGCATATGTAATCGCCTTTACGGTCTTTCTAGGTCAGTTGATCATCGGCTGGAGTAATGATCTCTATGACTTTAAGGATGATCTCAAACACGCAAGAGGAAATAAACCACTAGTTGCCGGAGCTATTTCAATCCCACAACTGCGCAGGGCCACTTTCATTCTTGCACCTATCGCAGTTCTTGCGAACCTGCTTGGCCCTTTGGGGCTCAAGGGTGGTGCGGTCTATTTGCTCGGGGTCGGCTGTGGAATTGCATATAACTTCTACTTTAAGTTCTCACCTCTCTCGCCACTTCCATATGCGATTGCATGCGCGGCCCTTCCTGCAAGTATTTTCTATGCAACTGATCGCACTCCACCGACTTGGGTATTGATGGCCGGCTCCTTACTTGGCGTGGCTTTTCACTTTGCCAACGTGCTAAAAGATCTCAAAGCCGACAGGGAGAGCAACATCGGGGGCCTTCCTCAGCGCATGGGTAAGGCC
>Ga0209553_1000098_pt1 | contig 40445 bp, 35 predicted proteins | sample LauGreFBDMM110DN_2_FD_188217 | JGI IMG/M metagenome (GOLD analysis project Ga0209553, IMG submission 188217) | Freshwater lake microbial communities from Lake Michigan, USA - Fa13.BD.MM110.DN (SPAdes) (version 2) | ecosystem: Environmental > Aquatic > Freshwater > Lake | place: Lake Michigan...
ATTTGTTCCAACTTCGCACGCAAATTTCCGCTTGTTTGTCGCAGAGAAAGACGATGCTGAACCAGTCTGGTGGTTTGGCGGCGGATACGATCTAACGCCTTACTACGGATTTGATGAGGATTGTATTCACTGGCACCAACAAGCACGGCTGGCATGTGCCGGTTTCGGACCGGATTATTACCGACGCTTCAAGCAACAGTGTGATGAATATTTCTACATCAAGCACCGAGATGAACCGCGAGGCATCGGTGGTTTGTTTTTTGACGACTTTAACGAAATGGATTTTGCCAAGTGTTTCGAGTTTGTGCAGGCGATGGCGAATAGCTATTTAAAAGCATATTCACCAATCGTTTTGCGCAGGAAAGCAACGGCCTTTACTGCGCGCCAAAAACAGTTTCAGGAATATCGACGCGGACGCTATGCAGAATTCAATCTGGTTTATGATCGCGGTACATTATTCGGGTTGCAGTCAGGCGTGGGTCGAATCGAATCTATTTTAATGTCATTGCCACCGATAGTCCGCTGGGTATATGACTGGCACCCAGAGCCGGGTAGCGATGAAGAAAAATTGTACTCCCGCTATCTTAAGTCCCGAGACTGGGTCTAGATCGAATCTTCAAGCCGGGTTAAAAACACTATGTCCCACTATGCAGTAATTGGCGATCCTGTTCAGCATAGCAAATCACCGATTATTCACCGGCTGTTTGCAGCACAAACCGGACAGGATATGAGTTATGAGGCAATTACTGTCGAAGCATCCAGTTTATCCAAATTCATCCGTGAGTTTTTTGCAAACGGTGGCGCTGGACTCAACGTTACACTGCCACACAAAGAAGCCGTTTTTGCGCTGACAGAAAATTGCTCGGAAAGGGCAACCCTCGCCCGTGCCGTGAATACATTGTTCATGGACAGTTCGGGTCAGTTGTCGGGAGATAACACCGATGGCGTCGGTTTGATTCGGGATATTCAGACCAATCATCACTTCGCAATTGAGGGCAAGCGCATCTTGCTTCTGGGCGCTGGTGGTGCAGTGCGTGGCGTAATCGGACCTTTGTTAACAGAACGACCTGCCAATATTTGTATTGCCAATCGTACGGTTTCAAAAGCCGCACAACTAAAGCTGGAGTTCGCAGCACGGGGCGCAATTCAGACCGGTAGTTTTACCGATTTTACCCATCAGGAATTTGACCTGATTATCAACGGCACCTCAATGGGCTTACATGATCAAGTGCCGGCGATCGATGGTGTCATGCTGGCCGCTAATAGCTGCTGCTATGACATTATGTACAAATCCTCTGATACAGCATTTGTTGCTTGGGCAAAACAACATGGCGCGCAGTTGGCAGTAGATGGATTAGGTATGCTCGTGGAGCAGGCAGCAGAGGCATTTGCAATCTGGCGGGGAGTGCGTCCGGAAACTGCCGCTGTGATAAAACAACTGCGCAATTAACTGACCGAAAATTAGGGGCAAAAAAAAGGGCTATTGAGAAATAGCCCTTTTTTACCGGTGCTGCAATCAGTGTTCTTCAACAGCCTCTTCATGACCACCTGCTTCGCCATGAAGATCACTAGGTGTCAGTGCCACCGCATCCGGGTCGTGGCCCATATACTGGTAGCGCGTACCCGAGGCGTAATTGCCCTCAACGGCCATGAAGCCGATCAGCAGGAGCAGTACAGTTGGTGGCCCCAAAATGGTGAACACCAGTGCCATTCGTTCCCACACAGCGTGCATGAATATGGCGACAATGAAACCTGCTTTCAGAATCATGAAAAGAATTACCAGACCCCAGCGCATCCCGCCCTGCACGTTGAAAAAATCAACAGCATAGGAACATGCGCTAAGGAAGAATAATAGAACCCAAATTTTGTAATAAATCCCCAGGGGATGTTGTTGACCTGCTTCAGATGACATCTCTGTCCCCTCTTACAATAAGTAGAAAAATGCGAAAATGAATACCCATACAAGGTCGACGAAGTGCCAGTAAAGCCCGGCGATCTCGACGATCTCATAACCCTTCTTGTCGTAGTGTCCCTTCCTCACTTTAGTAGCCACGGTCAGCAAGTAAATAACACCAATCGATACGTGCAGTCCGTGAAACCCGGTGATCATAAAGAACACAGAACCGAATTGAGCGGCGCCAAAAGGGTTGCCCCAGGGTCGTACGCCCTCATCCAGAATCAGTTTGCTCCACTCAAATGCCTGCATGCCGACGAATGAGGCACCAAATGCAGCTGTAGCTACCATTAACCAGAACGTCTTGATCTTATCCCTGCGATAACCAAAATTTACCGCCATCGCCATAGTTCCTGAGCTGGTGATCAAGATAAAGGTCATGATTGCGATGAGAATCAATGGAATCGGATCGCTGCCAAAGAAAGACAAGGCAAAAATTTCACTCTGCACCGGCCACGGTTCAGTGGTCGTCATCCGCACGTTTAAATACCCGGTAAGAAAGCAAGTGAAGATAAACGTATCGCTGACGAGGAAGATCCACATCATGGCCTTGCCCCAAGGGACATGATAAGTCTGTTTGTCAGAGGTCCAATCGTCAACCAGGCCGTTGACGCCTGACTGAGCCCCTGTTTGATTTACTGCTACATTGCTCATTATTTTTTCCCGTGTGTGTCTAATCTTTTTACAATATTGTCGTTTGTGAACTTAATGAGAAGTTACGTATTGGAAAGTACGGCAAACAGAACCAGCCATACGATCAGCAAGAAGTGCCAATACAAAGTGCAAAGCTGAATGCTCAATCGCACTTCTTTCGGCTCACTGCCCGACAACAATTTTATTGAACTCTTGCTCCAAACCCACAAACCGCCCAACAAATGCACGGCATGCACGGCAGTAAACAAATAGAAAAACGAAGTGGCTGGATTGGATGCAATGTAGTGACCAGCGTTATTCAGGTCTTGCCAGGCGCTCAACTGGCCAGCGATAAATAGTATGGCGAAGACGCCACCACCAATAAACGCTGTCTTGATATTCCGGGTTGAAGTGCTGCTTGAAATATTGCGCGCCCATTGAAAAAGTACGCTGCTAATTGCCAACAAGCCGGTATTCAACCAGAGCTTTGCCGGATCGGCCAGTGGCGTCCAGTCCGGCAATTCCATGCGAATGAAGTAGCTCACAGTGAACAAAGAGAACACGACGGATGCGACCACCAGAAAAAACACCAGAGCGACTTTTTCTGGCGCGGTGTCGAAGGCCCCGACGGGTTTAAGCCCGCCGATGATACCCTTGCGTTCCCAAGACTTATCGCCCAGAGTTTTTAATAAACTCATAGATCAGCCTTGGACTTGTCGAGGTCCGGATCGAAATGTTGTTCATCCACAGTTGTCTCTACGCTTTCAGGAGTGTTTTGGGGAATAAAATCCTTATGCGCTCCTGGTACGCTGTAATCGTAAGCCCAGCGATAGACCGTCGGCAGTTCAGCGCCCCAGTTTCCGTGTATCGGAGGCGTCTCCGCAGTTTGCCATTCGAGAGAAGCCGCTCCCCAGGGATTTGGGTCGGCTTTCTTGCCATTGCGCAGGCTCCACAACATATTGATGAAGAACAGCAATTGTGATGCGCCAACAAACAACGCAGCAATCGAGATTGCTGTATTCAGGTCCTGTGCAGATTGCGGAATAAAATCAGTTGCGCCGAGGGCGTAATAGCGACGCGGTACACCGAGGAATCCCAGATAGTGCATTGGCAGGTAGATCGCGTAGGTGCCGAGGAACGTACACCAGAAATGCAGTTTTGCCATACCCGCGTGGAACATGCGACCAGTAATTTTCGGATACCAGTGGTAAATGGCAGCGAATACCACTAGTACCGGTGAAACACCCATTACCATGTGGAAGTGGGCGACGACGAAGTAAGTATCAGAAAGCGGCAAATCGATAACCACGTTGCCAAGGAACAAACCAGTCAAACCACCATGAATAAAGGTGAAGATAAAGCCGATGGCGAAATACATTGGTGCGTTCAGACGGATATCACCTTCATACAGCGTGAGCACCCAGTTATACACTTTCAACGCAGTCGGCACGGCGATAATCAACGTGGTGGTTGCGAAGAAAAAGCCGAAGTACGGGTGCATGCCGCTGACGTACATGTGATGCGCCCAAACGATGAAGCTCAATGCACCGATGGCGATGATTGCCCACACCATCATGCGGTATCCGAAAATGTTCTTGCGTGCGTGGACACTCAACACGTCAGAAACCAGACCGAAGGCTGGCAACGCAACGATATACACTTCGGGATGACCAAAGAACCAGAACAAATGCTGGAACAGGACCGGACTGCCACCGTTGTGATCAAGCGGTGTGCCGGATTCAATAATCGCTGGCATGAAAAAGCTGGTACCCAACAAGGTATCAAACAGCATCATGATGGCTGCCACTAGCAGTGCCGGGAATGCAAACAGAGCCAGGCAGGTAGCAACGAATATGCCCCACACTGACAGGGGCAGACGCATCATGGTCAAGCCGCGGCAGCGGGACTGCAATGTAGTAACGACGTAATTCAGACCGCCCATCGTGAAAGCCACGATAAACACCGCCAATGAAATCAGCATCAGCACGATGCCGGAATCATGGCCCGGTGTGCCAGCCAGAGCGGTCTGTGGGGGATACAGGGTCCAACCACCTCCAGTCGGACCTTCTCCGACGAAGAAACTCGCCATCAGGATAAGCACCGACAGCAAATACACCCAGTAACTAAGCATGTTCATGAATGGAAACACCATGTCGCGCGAGCCGCACATCAGGGGGATCAGGTAATTGCCGAATCCGCCCATGAACAGAGCGGTCAACAGGTACACAACCATGATCATGCCGTGCATGGTGACAGCCTGGTAATACTCGCTGGGGTCAATCAAATTGAAGGTTTCGGGAAAACCCAGCTGCATGCGCATCATCAATGACAACACCAGTGCGACCACGCCTACCGCAATGGCAGTAACGGCGTATTGGATAGCAATAACCTTGTGATCTTGGCTCCAAACGTATTTGGTTACCCAACTATGCGGATGATGGAGCTCCTGCTCTTGATCAGCCAGTGGTACGTACGCCATTCAAACCTCCTAACTCTGTAAACTTGTCTGGCCTGTGCGGCCGTTGCTAAAACTAAAATTGTTGTATTTGGTAATCGATCGAATTTATCGCAAGGTATTTATATAAGCCGCGACGTCTTCGTATTCCTCGATACCGGACATGGCAGTAGCCATCGATACCATTTGCTCACCGTAATAATCGTTCGAGTGTAAACCACGAATGCCGGTGCGGAAATTTTGCAGCTGTGTCAAGAAATACCAGTCGCTCATGCCGGAAAGTTTTGGCGCGTCGGTATACCAGGTGCCATCGGCGTTATCCAGGTGGCATGCAGCGCAGTTGCGATTATAAATAGATGCGCCGTTTTCCACGTCGCCAGTCACGGTTGGTGCGGCTGGTACATCGGGCAGGGATTCAATATAGGCGGCCATATTACGCACGGCATTGGCATCAGCCAGCATGTTCGCCATCGGCGCCATCATTTGGCCATTGGTGTCACCTTCGCCACCGCGCACTCCGGTTTTGAAATAGTTAAGCTGGCGCTCTGTATACCATGCCGACTGACCAGCCAATTTAGGCGCGTTGAGGGCTATATTGCCTTCACCTTGCACGCCGTGGCAGCTGGCACAAACAGCATATTGGGCCTGACCAGAAGCTGGGTCAGCGGCAACCATAGCTTGAGTCTCAGCGAAAGTAGGTTGTTGTGCCAACCAGACGTCGTAGTCTGCCTGGCTATCAACTACGACCGCGCCGCGCATCACGAAATGGCCAATGCCGCACAATTCTTCACACAGGATGTCGTAGCGACCAATTTTATTGGGCTCAAACCACAAATACGAAATCAGACCAGGCACGAGGTCCATCTTTACCCGGAACTGGGCCACCGTGTAGTTGTGCAACACATCGTTAGAGCGCAGGTTGGCTTTAACTGGTTTGTCGATTGGCAGATGCATTTGAGGGCCGAGAACAATCTTGTCATCCTGGCCATTGGGATCTTCAGGATTCACACCAAACGGGTTGGATTCAGTCACCAATTGGGTATCAGCTGTTCCAAGTTGGCCATCGGCGCCAGGGTAACGGAACGCCCACTGCCACTGTTGCCCCATGACTTCATACTCGGTCGCGTTGTCCGGTACAGTGACAAACAGGGCCCAAACAAACAGGCCAGGAGCCAGCATCGCAATAACGCCAATGCTGGTAACCACAGAAAGAATGACTTCTAACTTATGGTTCTCAGGTTCATAAACGGCTTTATGACCTGGTTTCTGGCGATACTTGTAAACACACCAGGCCATAAACACATTGATGAGGACAAATACGATGCCGGTAACAATGAATGTTATGGTAATCGTAAGATCGATTAATCCCCAATCAGCAGCAATGTCAGTAAACCACCACGGGCTGGCGAAATGGAAAATGATAGATCCAATTACCAGCAGAAATATAACGACCGCTAAGACCATAAACCTGTAATCCTTCTACAATTAACACACGTATTTCAATAGGCAGGGGACAGAGGTGCCACGCTGCCAATTGCTGAATTTTACTTGATATTAAGTACCTTTCTGCCCATGGATTCAGACTTCAGCCAATGCGCAATATGTCTGGTTGCTGAGTGCACGAGCAGGATTGTCAGTTTGCTCGATAGATAATGCGGAAATTGCAAAACCCTTGGATTATTATTGTTACTGGATGGGTTCGTTTCGTGTCTTCGAAAAACCGGATTAAACTCGGGATTCAGAAGATATTTCGCTCACCTCACGCGCCCCGGAATGCTATAGAATATCGGCACTTACTACAAGTGCTTTTAGCCCGCAAAACAGCCAAATCCTGCGCGAAATCAATTGTTTTTGACATTTTGCTGTCACTAACACAAAGTGGCTCATTGCTGCGCAAATTCCACTGCTTAAACCACGGCATCAAATTGGTCGAAGTGCGCTGTGAAGTGCGACCCATAACTTGAGATTGAGGGCAAAACATGATTGAATGCCCGCGCTCATGGAATGCCAGCAGCACGCGAGTATTTCGCTAGCGTAATATTCATCCGATAGACCTCATCCACACTGATAAACAAAGATTAAAGCAGGCCCGTGACCGAACTAGTATCCAATCCAGCCGCAGCGCTTTGGCGCGATTTCTATGAAATGTGCAAGCCAAGAGTGGTCATGCTGATGTTGCTGACCTCATTGGTGGGAATGTTTCTCGCTGTGCCAGGCATGCTGCCGCTGGATATTCTGATATTCGGCAATCTGGGCATAGCGCTGGTTGCGAGTTCCGGTGCCGTGGTAAATCACCTGATTGATCGCAAGATTGATTTGATGATGAAGCGAACTCATAACCGGCCTGTGGCTCAAGGCAGGGTTGAACCTCGTCAGGCTGCATTGTTCGCAATTGTAATCGGGGTAGCCGGTATGGCGATCCTGCTGTTCCTGGTGAACCCGCTGTGTGCCTGGCTCACATTGGCATCTTTCGTTGGGTATGCATTTATCTACACCGGCTATCTGAAGCATGCCACACCGCAAAATATTGTGATTGGTGGGCTTTCAGGTGCGATGCCGCCATTACTGGGCTGGTCAGCGGTCACCGGCACGATCGAAGCTGACGCCCTGATTCTGGTACTGATCATCTTCGCCTGGACGCCTCCCCATTTCTGGGCACTGGCAATACATCGCAAAGATGAGTATGCCAAATCCGGCGTGCCCATGCTGCCTGTCACCCACGGTGAATATGTCACCAAGGTGCACATCCTGATTTATACCGCCGTTCTGGTGGTGGTCAGTGTGTTTCCTTATTTATCTGGTTTGAGCGGACTGTTGTATTTGATCTCTGCCCTGTTATTGGGAATTGGTTTCATGGCATGGTCGAGTCTGTTGATGTTCAAACCCAAACCCTCAACGGCAATGGACACATTCCGGTATTCAATTGTCTATCTGGCGCTGTTGTTCCTGGCGTTGGTAATTGATCACTACCTGTTCTAGGTAATACTGTCATGGCTATGAGTGGCAAACTCAAGCTCGGTCTAATTGCCTTTGTTGTGGTTGACCTGTTGCTGGTCGTCACTTTCGTAGCGCTTTACCTAGTGAATTCCGATCGTGCGGCTGCGACAGACTTGCGCGACATGGGTCTGAGCATCTACCCGGAAGCAAGCGACCTCAAGCCCTTCACATTATCAGACGAACACGGTAATCCATTCTCGGCGGATGACCTTACTGGTTACTGGAATTTCTTCTTTTTCGGTTTTACTGCCTGTCCCGACATCTGCCCAATAACGATGGCGGAGCTTGATCAATTTTATACCGGGCTGGATGCAGCGGCACGTGAGCGCGCGCGTGTAATCATGGTGAGTGTAGATCCGGCGCGAGATGATGTGGCGACGCTTGCCGGGTATGTCGATTCTTACAATGAAGATTTTGTCGGTTTGACCGGCAACATAGGCGTTATCGCAGAACTCGCAGCGCAGTTTTTCGTCGTGCATTCAAAACCGGGTCTGGTTGCGCATAACGACCATTCTGTGGGTGCTAAGCCATTGGACTATATGATTGAACACAGTGGGCATCTGGCGATCGTGAATCCGGAAGGAAAATTTGCGGCGGTGATGCGTTCGCCAGTGCGTGACCAGGATCTTAAGACTGCGTATCGACATCTGCTCGCTGATTATTAGCAATGAATTTTTAAATTTAAAGCCGGGAAAAATTCAAACCAAGAAAAATTGCAGTTGCCACTACCACTATTGAAGGACCTGCAGGCGTGTCCAAATAGAACGCCGCAAACAGTCCGAGTACGATGGATGCGGCACCGATCAGGCTCGCCTTGAAAGCCATCTGCTCTGGTGTTTGTGCCAATCTGCGCGCCGCGGCTGGGGGAATTATCAATAAAGATGTAATTAGAAGTACGCCAACAACTTTCATTGAGACAGCAATCGTGAGCGCAATTAGCATTACCAACATCAGATTCAGACGCTCGACGTTCACTCCTTCAATCTTCGCGAGCTCTGCGTGCACAGTCACTGACAACAATTTGTTCCAATAGAAATAGAGCACCGTTGACGCCAGCGCTACCACCGCAAGAATCCAGACCAAATCCAGTTGATTGATGGTAAGTAGTGAGCCAAATAAATACGCTTCCAGATTTATGCGTACAGAATCGGTAAGCGCCAGCAGCACAATTCCCAATGCCAACGTGCTGTGCGCCAAAATACCCAGCAAAGTGTCAGTTGAAATGGAAGGTTTGCGGTCCAGCACGGTTAAAATTGCAGCGAAAACCAGGCAGCTGATTATGATGCTGAGTTGCGGATTGATATCTCCGACAATTCCAAGCGCCACCCCTAACAATGATGAATGCGCCAAGGTGTCGCCAAAATAAGACATGCGGCGCCAAACAATAAATGAGCCCAGCGGGCCGGCAATCAATGCGAGGCTGAGCCCGGCAACCAGCGCATAAAGCACAAAATCAGACATGAGCAACTGCAGGAATGTGTTATTCATGATGCGCAGTCTTTATGTTGCCGGTTAAATCATGTTCGTGATTGTGGTCGTGGGTATAAACCGCAAGTGCACGGGCGGTGTTTGGACCAAACAAATCCAGGTAAGCCGGGTCATTGCTAACCTGTTCAGGTTTGCCATGACAACACACGTGATGATTAAGACAGACAACTTCATCAGTAGCAGACATAACCAGATGCAGATCATGGGAAATCATCAGTACGCCGCAATTATCGCGTTTGCTGATCTTGCTGATTAGCTGATACAGCTCAGCCTGACCAGCAAGATCCACTCCTTGTGCAGGCTCATCCAGAATAAGCAGCTCCGGTTGCCGCAACAAGGCACGGGCCAACAAGACCCGTTGCATCTCGCCACCGGAAATAGCGCTCAATTGATGATTCTTCAATTGCAGGATATTCAATTGGGACAATGTGGCATCAAGTTGTGTCGCAGAAAAGTTTTCGGCCAATTGCAAGAACCGGACAACAGTAATGGGAAGTGTCGGCTCAACATGCATTTTCTGCGGCATATAACCAATGCGTAGACCCGATCGATGCTGCACCGAGCCCGAATCTGCCGCGACCAGTCGCAATGCTATGCGCACCAGTGTGGTTTTGCCGGCTCCGTTAGGCCCTATCAAAGTAACAATCTTGCCTTCATCAACTCTAAGCGTGATGTTATCCAGCACTTTGCGACCAGCAAAATTTTTAGAAATGCCGCTGACCGCTAACAGAACCTTTGCAGGGGAGTCGGGAGATTGCATAAATTCCATTAAGGGCGTGGATAAAAAGTGCTTGCGTACAAGCATGGCGGACAATGGTATATCATAGCATCAGTGTCAATCTCTGACGTGCTAGTGTGATTCATGAAAACGCTCTGGTTTACTTGCTTGCTGTTTTGCATGCTGACTGTGTCTGCTCATGCCAGAGTCGATATTGTTACCTCAATCGAGCCTCTGGCATTGATCGGAAAAGCTGTTGTAGGCGATTACGGCCAGATACGCAGTCTGGTCGATCCAAGGCAATCACCTCACGAATATTCCATAAGACCATCAGATCGCATCGCCATTGAACAAGCCAATCTGTTGATCTGGGTTGACCCGGGTTTTGAACTGTATCTGACGGATGTATTCAATACGCAAGCCGCGACTAAAACCTTGCTCACTTTTTCCAGGTTACAGGACGTAGAGCTTGCCTTTGAAGAGTCAGGCGAACTGGATCCACATCTGTGGCTGGACACGCATAACGCTCTACGCCTGGCCGAAGCAATTGCCAAAGCAGCGAGTGCGATAGATCCTTTAAACGAAATCAATTTTCAGGGAAACCTCGACAAATTCCGTATCGAATTGGAGGCTGCAAGCCAAGACATCAGTGCAATATTTGCCAACAAAGTCGAAAAAACCTATGCGGTTTATCACAATGCTTATCGTTATTTTGAAAATCAATTTGAACTGCAGTATTCAATAGTTCTTCTTAAGCATCCGGAATCACAAGCCAATTTTCAAGAAATAATGCAAGTAAGAAGAAGCGTTCAAGAATTGCAGCCGCGCTGCTTGCTGATTGAATTGGACTCGAACGGCGCAACTATTGCGACGATGCTCGGCGGTGTTGAATTGGATATGCCAATAATTGATACGATGGGATACGACGTAATTGCGGATGCAACCGGCTACATAACAATGTTGCGAAAACTCGCTGAGCAATTCAGACAATGTGTCTACTAACGCTTTAACCAAGCCTGAAACAAATAGTAAGGAAGTACGTGGCAGATCCGAAACAACTCATTCTGGTAGATGGATCATCTTACCTTTTTCGCGCGTTCCATGCCCTGCCACCGCTGGTAAGTAGCAAGGGTCAGCATACCGGCGCCGTTAAAGGCGTGATCAATATGGTACGCAGCCTCGTCAAGGCTAACCCAGACAGCAATATTGCAATGGTGTTTGATGCCAAGGGTTCCACGTTTCGCAATCGAATTTACACGGAATACAAGGCACATCGGCCACCAATGCCCGATGAACTGCGTTCCCAGATCCAGCCAATCCACGACATCATAAGGGCAATGGGATTGCCAATCCTGATTGTTGATGATGTGGAAGCGGACGATGTGATCGGAACTTTGTCGCGCCAAGCCTGCGCTGCCGGCGTCAAAACTCTCATTTCAACCGGTGACAAAGATCTTGCGCAGTTGGTAAATGCTGACATCACACTCATGAACACGATGACCAACGAGTATCTTGACGTGGCAGGAGTGGAACAAAAATTTGGTGTTGGGCCCAACCGCATCATCGACTTCCTGGCACTCACGGGTGACAAGTCGGACAACATCCCTGGAGTTCCCGGTGTAGGCCCCAAAACTGCGCTCAAATGGTTGCTGGATTTTGGCTCGATGGAAGCAATTATCCAGAATGCTGCATCAATAGGCGGCAAAATCGGGGAGCGGCTCCGGGAGAATATTGATTTGCTCAGGTTGTCCTATGAACTTGCTACGATCAAACAAGATGTGAAGTTAGACACGAAGATTTCCGAATTGGTGCCAGGAGCGCCAGATAAAGAGGCATTGTATCGACTTTATTTGGAGATGGAATTCAAGACATGGATACGGGAACTGGAAGACAGCGGAATCCGCAGAACCGAGGCCCCGGTAGCTGCGCAGGACGCAGCCCCGGAAAATACATCAGTATCAGTAATACCCTCCAATACTGACTATCAAACTATTAGCAGTGATAGCGAATTCAGGAAACTGTTGTCAACGATAGGTAGTCTTGGCCAATTCGCAATCAATATTGAGAGTATCGGCACTCATTTGCTTGATGCACGAATTCTTGGTATCGCACTAAGTACCGAGCCAGGTCAGGCCTATTACATCCCGTTGCAACATCATTACCTGGAATGTCCGCAACAACTCGGGATTACCGAGGTTGTCCAGAAATTGAAACCGCTGCTTGAGAATCCTGCCATCAACAAACTCGGATTCGATCTGAAGTATGCCACTCATGTGCTGGCCAACCATGAGATAAATTTGCAGCCGTTCAAAACCGATGTGTTACTTGCTTCGTATGTCCTGAATTCAGTAGCTACCCGGCACAGTCTTGCAGACATCGCCCGAAATTATCTGGACATTGCCCTTGCTGAAATAGAAGACCTGTTAGGTAAGGGGAAAAACAAACTGGCGCCCGCGCAAATTGCAATCGATATATTCAGCGGCTACGCGGCAAAAAAGGCCGACTTGATCCACAGGTTGTCTATCAAATTGGAACAGGAACTGAGCCGCAATGGCAATCTGTTCGGTCTTTATCGTTACTATGAAATACCACTGATTGAAGTGTTGCAAAAGATTGAGCGCAACGGCATCAAGGTCGATGCTATTGTGCTTGCCAAACAAAGCAAGGAACTGGGCAAGCAGTTAAAACAGCTGGAACTCGCCGCCTACGAGCTCGCCGGAGAAGAGTTCAATCTGGGATCACCAAAACAAATGCAGAGCATTTTCTATGAGAAATTGCAGCTTCCTGTTCTGAAGAAAACCAAAACAGGACAGCCCTCCACGGCCGAACCGATTTTGCAGGAGTTGGCACATGAATACGAACTGCCAAGACTGATTCTCGAGCATCGCTCACTCAGCAAATTGAAATCCACCTATACGGATAAATTGCCACTGGAGATTCACAAAACCACAAGGCGCATACACTCGACGTTCCAGCAAGCTGTAACAGCAACCGGTCGTTTGTCCTCCACAGATCCAAACTTGCAAAACATTCCAATCAGAACCGCAGAAGGTCGCCGGGTTCGTCAGGCCTTTATTTGTGAACCCGGCTATAAACTTCTGGCAGCAGATTACTCGCAGGTAGAATTGCGCATCATGGCGCATCTGTCCAGGGACAAGGGCCTGCTCACCGCATTTTCACATGCTGTCGATGTACATCGAGCTACGGCTGCGGATGTTTTCAACGTCCCATTGGACGAGGTCAGTCCCGAGCAGCGGCGCAGCGCCAAGGCAATTAATTTCGGTTTGATCTATGGCATGTCAGCATTTGGTCTCGCCGTCCAACTAAAAATCAGCCGTACCGATGCGCAACGCTACGTTGATCGTTACTTCGAGAAATATCCTGGTGTTCGACAATACATGGATGAAACCCAGGCGCTGGCAGATGAGAAAGGTTATGTAGAGACTTTATTCGGTCGCCGGCTGTATCTGCCCGATATCCATGCAGGTAATGGCATGTTGCGCAAGGCAGCGCAGCGTACGGCTATCAATGCCCCGATGCAGGGAACCGCGGCTGACATAATCAAACGGGCAATGATTGATATTGATCATTGGCTCGCACTCGGGGAACTCGATGCGCGCATGATTCTGCAAGTTCACGATGAATTGGTGTTTGAAGTACGCGAAAGCGATGTGGCATTGCTGGCCGCTGGCGTCAGATTCCGAATGATTAGTGCGGCGGCATTGGAGGTGCCGTTGGTAGTAGATATAGGCATAGGCGATAACTGGGAGCAGGCGCACTGATCCAGTGCTGTTATAACGCCCGCAATCGGCGCTGCCGTTTAATCTGGTTTCGGCTCTTCGTTGTCAGCACTCGGATCGCGGTATAGCCAGCTCTTGAGTATCGAGCGAGCTTCCTCGAGCCCATTGTTGCTGACTGAAGAAAACAATTGCACAGTGGCCCCTGCGCGATCCTCCAGTAATTTCCTGACCGCCAGCAAGGTGTTTTGCGCGGCGCCGCGTTTCAATTTGTCTGACTTCGTGAGCAAGATGTGAATCGGCAGCTCGGCTTGTTGCGACCAGGCAATCATCATCTCGTCAAATTCCTTGAGAGGATGCCGAATATCGCTAAGCAATATCAGTCCGACCAGAGCTTCGCGACGGCGTAAATACTGTTCCAGTTCAAATTGCCATTTATTCTTTACCGCCATAGGTACTTTCGCATACCCATATCCGGGCAGATCCACCAGATAACGATGGTCGCTGATCGCGAAGAAATTGATCAGCTGGGTTCGACCCGGGGTCTTGCTGATACGCGCCAGACGCGAATGTCCGGTGATAGCGTTGATAGCACTGGACTTGCCAGCATTGGAACGGCCAGCGAATGCAACCTCTGCCAGGCTGCCAGGAGGGCAGTCAGCAAGCGATGCAGCGCTCGTTTCGAAGTGGACATTATTGAAATTCATGGATTTCCTGACATGCACAAGGCGAAATTTCTGCCCTGTGCACCTGATAATTCTGACAAATGCAGCGATTTCGGGTAAAAACTACTGGCGTTTGGGGATATACGTTATAATCCGCGACCGCGAATTAAGGCACTTTTACTGTGTGCGAGCAAGGGAACATTCATGAACAAACCATTCGTCATTCTTATATCCACCCTTTTTGGCTTAACTGTAGCGCCAGCCCTGCTTGCGCAGGGTGATGCCGCCGCAGGGCAGGCAAAATCTGCACTGTGTGCTACTTGTCATGGCAATGATGGTAATAGCGCATTGGCGATGAATCCAAAACTGGCTGGGCAAAATGCCAAATATCTGGTGAAGCAATTGCAAGATTTCAAATCCGGCGCTCGACCTAATCCCACCATGTCTGCCATGGTGTTGTCACTTTCTGAGCAAGATATGCATGACATTGCTGCCTGGTATGCTTCCCAACAACCCACCATGCAGGGTGCCAACCCGGAATCGGTAGAATTGGCTGAATCCCTGTACCGCAGCGGCGTCAAAGAATTATCTGTAGCAGCCTGTTCCGCCTGCCACTCACCTACCGGCAGTGGCAACGCACCCGCCGGGTTTCCTGCTCTGAGTGGGCAACATCAGGAATACATCCTGCAGCAATTGAAGGATTTCCGTGCAGGAGTCAGGCAGAACGATGACAGTGGCATGATGCGCACCGTGGTCGAGCGCCTTACGGATAAAGAGCTGGAAGCACTTGCCAGCTATGTATCTGGTTTGAATTAACGAATTCCTGACCCTTTGCAAGCAAGCTTGCGTGCACCGGGTCTCGTTCAGCAGCGAGTCAGATAGCCTGATGTAAAGTGCTGTGATAGTGTTTTGACCGACCCAACCGCCTGGCACGACCGACCGAGTTTGAGAGTGGCCAGGGAGTTAACAATGATTGGAACCTATATAAAGAGAGCAAGATTATGAAAAGAGCATTGCAATTGAGCCTGTTTTTCGCCCTGTTACCGCTGGCGTTTTCCAGCTACGCCCAGATCGAAAAATACGTGGCCGGTACCCACTATACGGTACTGCCAGCCCCGGTAAATACCAAAGACGCCAACAAAATCGAAGTGTTGGAAGCCTTCTGGTATGGCTGTTCCCATTGTTTCCGGTTCGAGCCGCTGATTGCCAATTGGGAGGCCACGGTCGCTGCGGACGTTGATTTTGTGCGTTTTCCCGCCATGTGGAACGAGCTCATGAAGATTCACGCGCAGGTGTATTACGCCGCAGAAGCGCTGGATGCGCTGGATACGCTGCATGAGCCAGTGTTCAATGCCATCAATGTTGAAGGCAACCGGATGCAAACTGAAGCCCAGATTGGCGATCTTTTTGCCAAGCACGGCGTGGCCCAGGCCGATTTTGAAAAAGCCTTTAATTCCTTTGCAGTACGTACCAAGGTAAATCAGGCCGAAAAGCGCATGCAGGACTACCAGATTCGCAGCACGCCTAACATGATTGTTAACGGCAAATATCTGGTAACCACTGGAGAGGCCGTGCTGACCCAGGACGACATGCTGCAAGTTGTTGATTTCCTGGTAGAAAAAGAGCGATTAGCCAAATCTTCCTCAGGCGGTTAAATACGCTGCAGCGAGCCTGCGACCGTAGCTTGCCACGGCAAGCTACGGTCGTAACGGTGTTCAAGTTATACCTGAATTGTCCTTCTCAAACTTCCTGCCCGCTTAATAGTCAGCCTCACGCCGGTGTAGCTTGCACCGCGCCGCAGTGAGCATTGTCGGAACAAACTATTTTGCCGATACAACAGTCTTAGGACTGAGCACCAAAAAACAGATTTAATAAAATATTCAAAAGCTTAGCGAGCCCAGCCCGCAATTAGTCAAACCTGCAGCGTCGAACCAGCATGTCTTTGTTACCCGCACAAATTTTGGCGTTGATGCCCTCTGCTATTAAAGCCTTCATCGAAGGTAGCTCGCGTCGCGATCTGCTGCGCAAGGTCGATACCTGCCTGCTTGTGTTTGACAATCAGGTAGCTCAAATCGAAACCGGTGCAGTCATTGAATTCCATACGACACCCGGGCCAATCGACTATGGGCGGCTGGCGCTGGCTTGCAAGGCGCTGTTGGGAGCGGATGCAAGGAAATGTTCCATTCTCCTGTTGGTGCCGCCCTCACTGTGCATCGCTACGCACCAGAAGCTGGCAGGCATTACCAGTGAGAGCGTGGTCTCGGCGCTCCTGCTGCAGTCAGATAGTTTGCTGCCGGCCAATGAGCATCCCGTGACGCTGGCAATCAACCCGAAAGCGACCGATCTTTCCGAAGAACCCATTGCCATCTGGATGCGCAGCGAGACCATGGCAGAAATATTCGCAGCCTTTGCGCAGCAAGATTTATTTATCGCAGCAATCAAACCGCGTGTACTCAACCTCGAGTCTTCGGGAGCTCGTTATCTTGATAAGGACGCGTCGACTCTGACTGTGGTTGAGTCCAATCAAAACGTAGTGCAGAAGTGGTTGCAAACCAATCAGGCGGATCTTGAACAAGCCGAGTTCCTGCAACAATGGCAAGACGCCCTAACAGATGATGATAAGGTTGAACAGATTGAGTTAAGTAGCATCGAACACTATCTTGAACTCACTGACAAATTCAGCAACCAGGACTACAGTTTCTTCCCTCAAGGCGCATTGCAGGCTCGTCGCCAAGTTGAAAAAGGCCGCAAGCTGATGGTTGCTGCTGCTGCGGTTGCCGCTGCGCTATTCCTGTCTTCAATTCCGTTTCTGGTTCAGTCGATACAATTTCGCAGTCTGGCGGCAACGCTCGAAGCACAGCGTGAATTGTCATTTGAAGCAAGACAGGATCAAGCCATTGTGGTGAGTTTCGAAAACGAGTTGGGGCCTATCAATGATTTTCCGGATCAGCGTGTCCGGGAAGCGATGTTTAATCTGCAAAATGCCTTGTCTCCCAATCGATTGTCATCTCTGGAGATCACCGACGGATCGATCAACATTCAAGGTACGAGCGCAGAGCCACAGGCTATATTGCAGCAACTTGAGCAGGATCCCATGTTTACTGAAGTGGCCTTTTCGCGAGCGACTAACAATGATCGCTACAATATCGGGTTAAGATTAAGCACAGTTAATTTCGATGCGTATTTGGTACGCTATTTCCCGGAACAATAGCAACGGCGCAAAGGCGTCTGCGTAATTTATGCAACTATCACCACGCGAAAGAAATATTCTGATTATGGCTGGCCTGATCGCGCTGGCGTTTGTCAGCACCAGTATTTTTCCTACCATAAAACGTGTGTATCAGGAGCGACAGGCTAGCATCGAAAGTGTGCAGCTGGATATCGAGCGCGAACAGAGACTCATCACCAATACCGCGGGCTGGCGTGAGCGACGCGTAGAAGCCGAAGCGAAACGAGCTGAGCTGGAAGCACAAATATTCGGTGGCATAACCGTTCCGATAGTTGAATCCAATATCCAGAGCGCGCTTTTACAATACGCACGCGAGACCAGCATAACTGTCAGCTCAACCAGATTGGCGGAGCGACTCGAAGCAGATGGCTGGCTGTTGATCAGTCAGGAAATGTCGTTTCAAACGGACAATGCGGCGAATACCGTAGAATTCTTGCAGAAACTGGAAAACTCTGTGCCAAAACTTCGCGTGACAGATTTTGGTCTGACGCGAAGTCGTAACCAGTATAGTGGATCTATTACCGTGGTCGGTTTTGCTCGCGGCAATTCGCAAATCGCGTCTTCTACCAGCCCCAGATGAGAGTGGATTGATACCAGCAATGCCTAATGCACAGATGACTCTACCCGTATTCTCCCAACTGCTGGAACCGCAGGGAATCGTCCCTGCGCGTGATTATATCGAAAGCGGCCGTCTGATCTGCAGTCAATTACCTGCCATTGAATTGCGCGCAAAAATCCGGTTTATCACCCAACAACCGCATCGCTTTGAACTCGCTCCTGAAGACGAAGTGCGGCGCCTGATGAAACATTGGCGCGCCGAATTATCACCACAAATTGACAGTAATGACACCGACTTGTTCGTGTCTGGTTTTGATGACGACGAGGCACTCAAAGACCTCGCTTCCGAGGCTCCGATTATTCGCTTGGTAAATCATTTGTTCGCACGTGCGCTGGATTTGAATGCCAGCGATATTCACTTCGAGCCAAGCGAGAACCATCTTGATGTGAGGTGTCGGGTTGATGGCATCATGACTCGCATCGAGCGCTTGCCAATCAAGATTCATACGGCAGTTGCGTCGCGCCTGAAATTAATGGCCAGACTCGATATAGGCGAGAAGCGCCTGCCACAGGATGGCCGCATTAATTATCAGATTGGTAACAAGCAGCTGGATATGCGCGTGTCGACTTTGCCTGGCGTGCACGGCGAATCCGTGGTGCTGCGAATTTTAGATCGTGGCGATACTTCAGTAAGTCTGTCGCAACTGGGCATGCCGGAATATATTCTCACCCAATATCAGAAAATTATCACACAGCCCCATGGCATGATCCTGATCACCGGGCCCACAGGCAGCGGTAAAACTACCACTCTCTACGCGACGCTGGAAAAAATCAGTACCGAGAAGCAAAAGATCATCACGGTGGAAGATCCAGTCGAATACCAACTGGAAGGTATCACCCAGATTCAGGCGAACTCCAGCATCGGATTGAGTTTCGCAGCAGGGCTGCGTTCTATCGTACGCCAGGACCCTGATATTCTGATGATCGGCGAGATTCGCGATCATGAGACTGCTGAAATCGCCATCGAGTCGGCCTTAACCGGACACCTGGTATTTTCTACGTTACATACAAACGATGCCGCTGGTGCAGTGATGCGGCTGCAGGACATGGGCGTCGAAGGCTATCTCATAAGCTCCAGTTTGTTGGCGATACAAGCTCAGCGTCTGGTGCGACGGGTATGCACCGATTGCAGCGAAGTGCATGCATTGACGGCTGATGAAGCAGCGGTGCTGGAAATTGAACCTGACTTCTGCCCACAAGTGACACGCGGAGTGGGCTGTGAGCGCTGCGGCAATACTGGTTATCGCGGCAGGGTGGGTCTGTATGAATTGTTATTGATGAGCGATGCCATTCGCCATCACATCACCTCTGGGGCCGATGCCAACGTGATTCGGGAGCAGGCCGTAGCAGAAGGAATGAAGACATTGCGTCAGGACGCACTGGAGAAACTGAAGTCAGGCATGACTACTCCTGAGGAAGTAGTGAGGGTAACGCGCGCAATATGAGCGAGCTGCATTTCAAGTATCAGGCTTTTGATGCGGCGGGCAATGTCCAGAATGGACTACTGACTGCAGATTCCGAGCGAGAGGCGATACGGTTATTGCAGGGCAAGAACCTCACACCTGTGAAGATCCAGGAGACGAAATCAAATACCGAATACAGTCGCCGCAAGAAAATATCCCATACCGATGTGCTCGATTTCACCACCGGCCTGTGCACATTGGTGGAAGCCCGTGTGCCCCTTGATAAAGCCCTGCGTCTGTTGGAAGGCATTACAGAATCAGCCGCGATGCGAGAACTGGTCAGAGACCTGCTCAGGCATGTGAAGGAAGGCAAGAGTCTGGCAGATGCCATGGAGAGCCATCCGCAAGTATTCACGAAGATGTACATAAACATCGTTCGAGCCGGAGAGGAAGGCGGTATTTTGCACGACCTGCTGCCCGACCTTGCGGAATTTCTGGAAGCAAGCGCCAGGACCAGGCAGGCAATTGTTGCGGCAATGATTTATCCGATTGTTTTGCTGGTAACCGGCATCATCTCGGTAGTGCTGCTACTGGTTTTTGTAGTACCCCAGTTTGCAGCGATGTTTGAAGATGCTGGTACGGAAATTCCGCCATCTGCTGCTTTCCTGCTTTCAGTGAGTGCTTTCCTGCAAAGCTATGGTTACCTGTTCATCGTGCTGACTGTTGTACTCGTACTGGCGTGGACTCGTATGGATAGATATCCCGGCATGCGCTTGCGCAAACATACTCTATTACTATCCTTGCCTCTACTCGGCACACTCATACTCTATAAGGAATGTGCCATTTTCGCTCGCACTCTGGGGGCCTTGTTAGGTGCTGGCATCCCTTTGATCAGATCATTACGGGTGGCGCGCGAAGTCGTTACGAATACCGTGATGACTAAGCAACTATTGCAGGTAGAAGAAGACGTACGCGGTGGCGCTGGTCTCGGGATTTCGCTGGAAAAAACCAATTTGTTTCCGACACTCTTGCATCAACTGGTAACAGTAGGCGAAGAGTCGGGGCGTACCGCGAGCATTTTGTTGAAAACTGCGACCACGTTCGATACCACAGTACGCAATCAGATGGCTGCTCTGGTGGCAGCACTGCAACCGGCACTTATTATTTTTCTGGCCATCGCTGTTGGTGGCATAACAATCACTATGCTGTCAGCTGTGTTCAGTATGAATGCGGTCGAGTTTTAATCAATGGAGAACGCAGTGAAGCCAACATCCATCTATCTACAAAGTAGCAGGAAATTGTGCCTGCTAGTGAGTTTACTCGCCCTGTCCGCCTGTTCGATGCTGCAGCAGAAAGGCAATACTGGTGCGGCAGCGCCGGCAACTGGCGCCACTCAAGCTCCGCTGCAAACTGCTGCACAATCCGGCCAGACGGCTATTGCGGAGCTGACCAATACGACTGCGGCGGATCAGCAGGCACTGATTGATGCCATTAATCGAGATGGTCAGCGCACGGATGTCTCAGGATTGCGCGATCCAATACCAGCGCCAGCGAGTGCCGATGGTGAAAATATTGTCGAACTGAACTATGAACAGGCGGACTTGCGACTGGTGTTGGAAGAATTGGCGCGAGCGCTGGATATCACGCTGGTAATCGATCCCAGCATCGACAATGTGGTAAGTATTCGCACAGCAGAATCCCGTCCGCTGGCACGAGAAGATATCTGGCCATTAATGCAATTACTGGTGCGCGACGCGGGAGTGATCCTGGAGCGGGCAGGCAATCTCTACAATGCCCGGCGCGGACAATCTGGTTTGACGGCTGAAATTACCACACCCGAAACACTTGGACAGAGTGTCGCTGCGCGACTGATACAGATTACTCCACTCACTTACATCTCGGCAGAGGCGGCCACCGAAGCCTTGACCCCCTTGTTGGAGCCAGAGGGCAATGTAAGAAAGTTGACCAATAACGATACTCTCGCCATTACCGGTTCTGAATTCCAGCTTGAGCGTATCAACCAGCTGCTGTTGTTGATTGATTCTGATCCATTTGTGAATCAGGGCATCAGGCTTTATCAATTGAACAATGCCAACGCCACCGAAGTGGCCACCGAGTTGACCGAGATCTTGCTGCTTATTGAAGGTCCGACGCCGGCGTACCAGGTAAAAGGCATAGAGCGAATTAATGCCTTGCTAATCACCGCGCCAGCCACTCGCGGATTCGAGGAAATTACCCGCTGGGTGCAAATTCTGGACGCTGACAGTCAGGAGCAGGTCGAACAGTTGTTTCACTATCAGGTGAAGAACCTGAAAGCACTGGAGTTGGCGGAAACGTTGACGCAGGTTTTCGAGATTGAAGACGACTCAAGTAGTAGCGACGCCAACCAGGATGGAGCAAGTCAGATTAGCAATCCTGTCCCCGCAACAGAGCTACAGTCAGCGACTACGCGAGGCGCGCCAGCTGACACTGCCAACCAGAATTCCGCTAACACCGCAGTATCAGCCAATCTTGTAGTGAAAATTGTGGCTGATGAATCCACCAATAGTCTGCTAATACGCAGTACGGCGCGCGATTATCGGCAACTGCTCACCACCATAAATCAACTGGACCAGGTACCACTGCAGGTGATGATCAACGCGGTTATCGCCCAGATAACACTGTCGGACGCCACCAAGTTTGGTGTGGACTGGAGTCGAATTGCCGCCAATAGTGCTTTGGACCCGATTTCAACCAACACCTCCACCAGCGTTCTGCCGACAGCTGGTCTGGGGGGCTTGTTGTTCAGCAAGACGTTTATTGATGGCGCCGCACAGATAGATGCGACCCTGGAGGCGATTGCCGAAAACAATGAGGTACGCTTGCTCGCACGCCCCTCGCTGACGGTGACGAACAATCAGGAAGGCGAGATTACCATTGGCTCGCAGGTTCCCGTGCAGCAAGGCGAATCCATCGGTAATAGTGGTGTTGCCACGACCAACATCCAATACCGGGATACCGGTATTGTGCTGACCATTACGCCCCAGATTAATAAAGATGGCGTGGTGAACCTGGTCATACGCCAGGAGTTGTCGTCTGTAGATGCCAGCGCTGCTGGAGTGCAGAACAATCCGGTATTCAATAACCAGGAAATTAACACCACTGTAGTGGTGCGCAACGGCGAAAATGTGGTGCTGGGTGGTTTGATTCAAACCGATAACGAAGATTTGAACAGTGGCGTTCCGGGCTTGAATCGAATTCCCGTGCTCGGCAGATTGTTTTCCTATTCTCAGATTAGCCAGCAACGTCGCGAACTCTTTATCGTACTGCGACCAGAGATTATTGATTTGAACGAACCGGCAACCTTGCAATATGCTGATATCCTGGAACGGTTTGAACTGGCATCAGAAATAATTGGGGAAGATTCCTTGTAAGTGGCCTGTTGCTGGAGAATTCGAATTCAGCTGTCAAAGTGGCCAACCTAAATTTGCGGATTTAACTATGAATCAACTACGAACTGCGCGACGCGATACGGGTTTCACCCTGATCGAAATTCTGGTGGTGATGGCGATCATCGGCATGCTGGCCATCATGGTGGCCCCCAACATATTCAACCAGCAAGCTGGTGCGCGCCGCGACGCTGCACTGTCCCAGATATCGACGCTGGAAGCAGCGCTCGATACTTACCGGCTTGATGTGGGTGAGTATCCAGACGAGCTTGAAGGCCTGATGGAAAACCCTTCCGATAGCGCCGCCTGGAACGGCCCTTATCTGCGCCGTGCAGTGCCTGTGGATCCCTGGGGCAATGAATATGTGTATGAGGCAACCGCTCGGGAATTTTCACTGATCTCCTATGGCGCAGATGGCGAGCGTGGCGGCGAAGACGATGACGCCGATATCGGGCTCTAGACGCGCGATCACCGCAAATACTCGCTGCGCAGCGGCGGGATTCACCTTGCTGGAAATACTACTGGTGCTGACCATTCTTGGTATGGCCAGCGTATTGGTGGTGCCCAATCTGGGCAGTCTTGAAAGCAAAACCTTCAATGCCCAAGTGCGTGGCGCAATCTCACTGCTGAATTACGCGAGGCGTATAGCTGTGGTGCAAGGCCAACCTGCTACGGCCAATTTCTATACGGCAGATTTTGATCTTGCTGCACTGCCCCCGGCCAGAACCAACGGGGGCAACTGGCAGGCAGGATCTGCAACTGGAGTCAGATTTCGCGACAGCACGGAGCATGAAATTGATGTGGAAGAGGTTTTGGTAATCAATTTTTATCCCGAAGGTGGCAGCACAGGAGGCACCATTTTGTTGCAACAGGACGCGCAGATCGTGGCTATAGATATCGATCCATTTACCGGTCGGGTTACTTCCGTGGTAAGCGAGGATTAAGCATGCGGCATGATGCACACCAATCCGGTTTCACCCTGCTGGAAGTTATTGTAGCAATGGCGCTTACGGGTTTTGTTCTGGGCAGCTTGTTCTCACTGGTTGGAGGCAGCAAGCAACTGTCATGGCGCTCAGAAGAGAGTCTGGCAACAGCAATGAAATTGCGTGCCGCCGCAAATTTTGCACTGCTGCAAAATGAATACAGCGAGGTTGAGCCAATTCTTGAAGACACCAGCTTTGAAATTCAGTCTATCGACCTGTTGGAGGAACCAGAACGCAAGACCCAGGCCAGCGTCCACGACCTTGAGAGTTTTGCAATTATCAGTACCGACACCGGTAAATCTATAACAGGCACTAGATGGATACAGCTCGAGTTGGCGCAGTAGATCATGAAACTGAAGCATAAGTTCACACGGTCCCGACATAGCGGCTTTACCCTGGTCGAAATTATTCTGGCACTGGCACTCACGACCATGTTGCTGGGATTGTTGAGTTCCGGAGTATTCATAGTCGCTGAAGACTGGAATCGAAACTCGGAAAATCTCGACAAAAATCTGGATGAAGCGCTGGCGATCCTGCAAATAGATCGGGCGCTTCAGGGTGCTTTTCCCCATAGTTATACCAATGAAGAAACGCTGGCGCGTCATATATTTTTTAGCGGCGACGACGCGCATTTAACCTTCGTATCTGCAGTTTCTCCACAGCGCAATGCTGGCTCGACCGCCTGGGAAATCTATGCAATCGACAACGAAGGCGTTTACCTCACGCTGGCACCAGCCTTCAGTGACAATCCTGCCGCACGCCTCGAAGAGGCTGAGCCCAGATTGATTCTGCCGGACTATTCCGTCAGCTTCAGCTACCTGTACCAGGAGCTGGATGAGAACCGGGCCTGGCGCGATGACTGGTACGCAGAAGAAAATCTGAGCTTGCCATTGGCGGTATATGCCCGTTTCGAACCGGCAGATACACAAGGCGAAGTAATGGAAGTAGTGGCACCAATACGCGCCAACCAGCACCGCACTATTCGCCCCAATACCATCATCGAGGTCGGCTTATGAGTAGCCGCCGACAACGGGGCACGGTAATTATCATTGTGTTGTGGACATCAGTTTTGCTCACGGTGCTGGTAACTGCCATGGCCAGCAAAGTACGCCTGTCAGCCAAGACGGCGGTGCACAATCAGGATGCCAGCGCACAGTGGGCCGAATTAATGGGCGTAGTAAGCCAGGCTGAGATGGAACTGATGCTGGAACGCATGCCAAGACCCGTTGGCGAGACCTTGGAGGAAAGCGAGGACGGCGAAATTCGCTCACCTGCTTATCACTTCGATGGTGGAGCCCACAACTTGTACTATCCGCAGTCGGAATCTATGGTAGTGCGAATCTATGACCATGCTGGCAAGATCAACCTCAACCGGATTCCGCGCCGCAACATGCAACTACTGATCGAAAAGCGACTGGGCGGGATCGAGGCTGACCCGCAACAGGTGCAGGACCTGCTTGCTGCGTGGACGGACTGGACCGACCTGAATGACCTGGAAGGATTGAATGGTGCCGAGAAAGCATTTTATCTCGATCAGGAGCAACCATTTACACCACGCAATAATCCGGAGCTGGATACCGTCGAGGAGATCTTGCACATACGCGGCTTCGCTGAGCTATTCGCAGGCGTCAATCTGGATGCGGCGTTCACTATTTATGGCAATAACCGCACGCTGAACCTGAATTTGGCCACGCGTGAGGCCATGCAATTATTGCCGGGCCTGGATGATGAGCTTATTGAAAATATTCTCGCATTTCGCGAGTTGGAAGACATCGATGACAGGGGAGAAATCAATGAGATAGTGCCGTTTGAAAAATTGCAGGAGTTGTCGGTTTGGGTAAACAACAGCTCATCGAATATCTACTCAGTATTCGTATATCCAAGACTGGACCTGGATGAAGAGCAGTTACAGTTGTTGCGCGAAACCGATCCGTTTGTAAATCCTGATACGGTTACCCAGGCCTATATGGAAATTATTGAAGTGCGGGGTTATAACAACTTACCTGTGGTATATAAGGTGGATCCCTATGGACGACTCCCGGATACGGCGCCACCGCGAGTGTTGGAAGAAGATTATCTTTTCCGCTAGATCGAATCTGCGCTTGCAGAGGGCGTGCAAAAATCAATCTTTCGATACTTTCCATTCAGAGCGCATGATCATCGGGCCTACGCCCTTATTCGGTGCTACTGACAACAATTTGCTGAACTTCGTTTCGTACCACAACAGTCCACTCTTGTCGGCCAATCCACCCAGCACATAAAACTCGCCGACCCGCATGGCGAGGCTCTTTACCAGCAAGGACACAGTAAAAATATCCCCCTTGTTGAAAGGACCCTTGTCGATTTCCTGCATACTGGTGGTGAGGAAAGAGGCTACCGGTTCTTCGGCGGACTTCATGAAGGCGAAGCCGAAGTTGCCTTCGATACCGTCCACCAGTACCTCTACTTCCATCTCCAGCAAGACATCGCCCAAAGCTTCCAGTGAAGTAAGCTGTTCGCCGGCCGCGTTTTTAACCGATAGCGAGTTGATCTTGCAGTCCTGGATGTGACCGCTTGCTTTCCCGGTTTTGGCTGGATCAAGTTCTTCAGGCAGGTCTTCGCGTATGCTGTTGTAGACTTTCTTGCTGTTGCAAAAATCTTCGTAGTGCCCGACCACTTTGTCACTGTCACCGATCTCGCGAATCCTGCCCTTGTCCAGCCAAACGGCCATGTCGCACAGTTCCTGAATATGAAACATGGAGTGACTGCAGAACACCATGGTCTTGCGGTCGGCCCGGAACTGATTCATGCGCTGCACGCATTTCTTCTGGAACGCCATGTCGCCCACCGAGAGCGCCTCGTCGATGATGAGAATATCCGGGCGGACCATGGTAGCAATGGAAAATGCGAGGCGGACAAACATGCCAGAGGAATAGGTTTTTACTGGTCTATCAATAAAGTAGTCCAGCTCGGAGAACTGGATGATGTCATTCTCCAATTGTGCGATGTCGTCATCCGGCACGCCCAACAGCGAGGCGTTCAGGAATATATTGCGGCGACCGGAAAATTCCGGATGAAACCCGGCGCCCAACTCCAACAATGCGGCGACCTGGCCGCGAATCGAGATCTCACCACCGGTCGGTTGCAGCGTGCCCACTAACAGTTTCAATAAGGTGGACTTGCCAGCACCGTTGTCACCAATAATGCCCAGACTCTTGCCTTCAGGTACTGCGAATGAGATGTCGCTGAGCACGTGATAGATCTTGTGCATTTGCCGGCGCAAAAGCAGTTCGGTGAGGCGATCCTGGGGTCGGTCGTAGATCTTGAAGTCTTTACGCAAATTGGTGACGGCGACTCTGGGCGTGGGCAGGTTCATGGCTTACAACACATCCCCGAAAGCTTGTTTGATCTTCATAAAGACCCAGCCACCGAGCAGGTAACTAAGCAGGGACACCGGCACGATAATCTGGAAGTTAATCATGGAAAACTCGCCCAGCAGAATCAACTCCCGATAGAAATTGACGAAACTGTGCATGGGATTCAACAGAAACAAGTTCTGGATTGCGGGATCGCTGATCATGGAAATAGGATAAATAATCGGTGTCAGGAAAAACCAGATCATTACCCCAAGCGCGACCAGTTGCTGCAAGTCACGCAGAAACACGCACAGGGCAGAGAGTATGGCGACAATGCCCATGGTAAACAGAAATTGCAGGAAAAATACCAGTGGCAAGAATACCCAGAGCACAGTCAGGTAACCCTGCGCGGCGAGATAAAGCAACAGAAGAACAAAGCCTATAACGTGAGTGAGATAAGGCACCAGTGTGCCGACGACTGGAATAATCTGTACCGGGAACACAACCTTCGTTATCAATGGAGCTTTTTCCAGTAACAAGCTGGTGGACCTGCCCACTGCATCAGCGAAGGCAAACCAGGGCAGGTAGCCTATCATCATGAAAATCACGAAGCGTGTTTCACCAAATTCCTGCAGTGGCCGCACCTGAAAAATATAACTGAAGACGAATGCGTAAATAACTATATGCACGACCGGCGTCATGAACAGCCATAGCAGTCCGCCAACAGATGCGCTGAATTGGGCAAAGAAATCCTGCCGGACAAAATTGTGAAAGAGTCGGTAATGATTGATGGGAGTTAATACCCATTGCCGAAGCAGTGTAAAAAACATCCCTTATCCCGTATCTGGCAGAAAACTGAAGCAGTGAAAACCAGGGTAATGCGTCAACCAAGGTGCTGATATTAAGGCTGCAAATTTAAGCATGAATCGGCTGAAAAAACTAAAAAATAAGTACCCGAGCCCGTATAATGCAGCTCCAACAGAAAGAGAGGAACGATGCGACAGCATCAATGCCAATGCTGAAAGCAGAACATCACCTGATCGCATTCGAGCCCGCAGAATTACCACCGGGTCCTTGGCTGGTATTCGCACCCCATGCAGACGATGAAACTTTTGGCATGGGTGGTAGTTTGATCAAGGCACATGCAGCCGGTATCGAGACCCACGTGGTCGTGCTCACCGACGGCGCCCTTGGTGGCGATGCGAAAAACCTGGTGGCCATTCGGCGCGATGAAGTGGCCCGTGCCACGCAGATCCTCGGCGTGAAGAGTTTGCAATGCTGGAGCGAACCGGATCGGAATTTGGCGGTCACGCCCGCAATTGTCGACAGGATCAGTCAAACAATAACTGCGATTGCACCGCAATCGATATTTTTTCCGGGGCCAATGGAATTGCATCCGGATCATCGCTCTGCCGCATTGTTAGTGTGGAAAGCGCTACAGTCAGCGCGGCCGTCACCAGCAGTCACAGCGCTATTCTCCTATGAGATTAGTGTGCAGAATCCGACAAATATGATGATCGATATAACTGCGCAGATTTCCATCAAAGAACAGGCAATGGCGGTATACGCAAGCCAAAACGGCCTGAACAGTTACCCGGAGTTGGTAATGGCGTTGGATAAGGCGCGGACGTTTAGCTTGCCCAGCAATGTTTCCCATGCTGAAGCATTCTATAAATACGCGCCGGAAGATTTGCAATACTCGCTTGCTGAGGTGTTGCATGCACAGATCGACAAATATCTGGCGCAGGCCGCAGATTAATGCACGGCTGATTGGGATTTCCTGGCGGGGTTCGCCGACGTGTTCTGAATCCATTCGGGCCAGATAGCAAGTGGCCATTCGGCTTGCTGCCAGAGTTTGAAAACAATTAGCAGCCATTGTCTTAACTGCTGCTGATCGAAAACCACATCCGCAGGCGCACTACCAATATTTTTAAATCGTAATGTGTAGTGTTGATCCGTCTTGTTAATATCAACCTCTCTCACCAACCAGGATATACCGGATTTTGTTGCATCAACCGGGGGTTCGTGAGTTATTAATTGCGCTGCGGCTTCTTGCTGGATCTCATTAACGAGCGCATGGGTACGCGCATCAACTGCGCCCTGTTCGGTTTTTTGTGTGGGGACTGCTTCGATCGAAGTTACCAGAAATTGAATCAGTCTGGTCAGCAAACGCTGGGTTAACCAGAAAGCAAGCAATTCACCCTGAACGCCTTCACCCGAGATGCGGATTCGATCTTCAGTGTCGATATATTCAGTTGTCAGGCGTTGCAGGGCTGACATATTGATTGGCTAATTGACCGGAGCTATCAAAAGATTTCCGACTTCGAGCATATCGTCGGCAACCAGGGCTCCAGTTTCACGTTTCAGAATTAACAAATATCTGATGTGATCATAGCGTGCGCGCTGTAAATCACGTTCCGCCCGGTATTGATCGCGCAAGGCATTTAATACATCAACACTTGTTACAACGCCGAGTTCGAATCCTTGTTGCATCGCTGCGGCGGATAGCACCCTGGATTCCACGAGCTTTCTGGCAGAGTCGGTGCGCGCTGAACTCGACTGTACTTGCAAATAAGCAGAACGCACGTTTTCGTTGGCATCGAGCCGCACCTGACGCAATTCACTTGCAGCAATGCTGCGCATGCTGTTGGCTTCGCTCACTGCCGCGCGATTGCTGCCACCAGCATACAGTGGAATCGACACATCGAAACCAACGTAAGTGTTGTCAGTACGAGCAACAGGGGTATTGTCGAAGCCGACGTCGCTATCCTGACGCTGCACTATAAAAGTAACTCGCGGCATATAGGCGCCGCGACGCTCTGAAATACGTTCTTCAGCAGCCTCTAGCGCAAATTGACTCGCCACGACCTGATGATTATTGATACGGGCCTGTTCTACCCAGTATTCGATATTTCCTGTTACGGCAGGTATCTCGGCTTCATCACCAAGTTGAAACAGCGCACCAACCGATAACCCCGTAATTGAACGCAGTGCTTCTTGTCGCAGCGCCAATTCGCTTTGCAAGTTAATTTGATCAGACTGCACGGCCGCCAGGCTTGCCTGCGCGAGATATAGATCGGTAATTTGCGCCAGTTGACGATCGTAAAGACTTTGAATCTGCGCGAGCTGATTGGTAATTGCATCGAGTTCTGACTCAATCGACTGCAATGCATCCTGGGCCTGCAACACATTCAAGTATCTGTCAGCGACTTCTGTCAGCAGCCATGCCAGGGTGCCGTAATACTCTGCTTCCAGCTTATCTTCGATCAGATAAGCCTGGTTTCGCTGTGAAAACGCCTGCCAATTGAATAACACTTGCGTCAATTGAATAGAGAAGCGTTCCCCGTCGAATGTTCGCAGCTGATCCAAGGCATTTTGCCGGTTATCCGACAGGCTGGCATTCGCATTGACTTGCGGCAGCAGATTCCCGTTGGCGGCACGTTTGCGCGCCGAACCGATGTTCATGTTCTCTTCTGCGATTTTCAATCGAGGGCTGTAATTCATTGCCGCCGTGAAAAAATCTTCCAAGGTGTCACCGGTTAAGCCGGATGACCGAAAATCCGAAGCAGTTGTCAGGTTGTTCGGCTCGGCAGCTATCGCGGAGGAAATTGAACCACAAGCCAGGATTAGGCCGGTCAAAGAGAATGCGAGTAATTTATGCATTGACTTAGTCATCAATGAAACTTCTCGCCATGGCATTGGTGAATGGCTTGAATGTGTATTGAAGGAAGGTACGGGAACCAGTTGCGATGAATGCCTCGGCCGGCATTCCAGGAACAAGTGTGAGGTTGCCAAGATCCGCAAGACTATCCGGTGTAACTTCAATTCTGGCAAGGTAGTACGCGGCTCCGGTATTGGGGTCTATAATTGCATCCGCTGATATTGAAAGCACTTTACCCATTACTGTTGGCACTGCCTTACTATTGAAACTGGAAAATCGAATAATGGCATCCTGGCCAATTGCTACCCGATCAATATCAATAGTTGGCAGACGCGCTTCAATGATGAGTTCGTCAGCTTGCGGCACCACTTCAGCAATCGGGGTTCCTGATCCAATCACCCCTCCTATGGTATGAATCTGCATGCCATTCAGAATCCCGGCCGCCGGCGATCTGACTACAGCTCTGCTGACAATATCCTGCAGCGCCAGGACACGCTCGTTTACGTCTTTCAGGCGAGTCTGGGTTTCACTCAATGCGGAGGCTACTTCATTTTGAAAATCGTAATCCCCCTGTAGTATTTGCAAACGGGTTTCGCCTATCTGCACTTCCGTAGAAGATATGGATGCGGCTAATTCTGCTACTTCACCTTTCAAAATTTCGTAACTTCTCTCCGCCGCGCGCAATTTGGTTTTATCCGAAAAACCCTGCCCCAGCAGTGCCTCTATATCACTCAATTCCTCAGCATAGGACTCTGCTAGTGCTTCTTTGCTGTCTTTTAGGGCTCGCAATCCCTCGAGTCTCGAATGCAATTGTTCAATACGCTGTTCCAGAACTTCTTTCTCGCCATTCATTGCTGTTCGACGTGCGGCGAAAATCTGGTTCTGTGCGCTAATTTCCTCGCGTACATTGGTTTCGGATTGTTGTAAGGAGCCCGGATAGTTAATTTGTGCAAGATTGTCACGCTGCGCTATCAGGCGCGCCTCGGATACAGTTAATGCAATATTCTGGCTGCGCAATATTTCGAGTTGAGCCATAGACTGGGTGTCGTCCAATACCAGAATTGGGTCTCCGGCATTAATGAAATCTCCGTTCTGTACCAATATGTCCTTTACGATGCCGCCTTCAAGATGCTGAATCAGCTTCTTGTTGGATTTTACAATTACAGTGCCCGGTGCGAGCGACGCGCCATCGATTGGAGCGAATGCAGCCCAGAATCCGAATACGCCAAAAACCACAAAGATTATGATAAAGCCGATTCGTACTGGTGCGACCATGCTCACATCGTCGCTGAGATCAGAATTGGACCGTTTAGGAGCGGCAAGAAGTTCAGTATTTGCGTTCAAGATAATTTACTCTACGGTATTGAATTGCATGAGCTATCAAAAAACAGTTGCGCGTGCTTGCGTCAGCTAGCCGGTAGCGCTTTTAATTGCTGCTGGCACAGCGCCTAATTTGGCAAGCACTTGATCTTTAGGCCCGAAACCCACAGCAAGGCCCTCCTTCAAAATCAGAATCTTGTCGACGCTTTGCAAGACCATGGTTCGGTGAGTAATTACAATGATCGTGCAGCCACTTGACTTGATTCGATTGACGGCTTGGACCAGTTCTTTTTCGCCCTGGTCATCCAGATTCGAGTTTGGCTCGTCCAATACCAGCAGTTTCGGATCGCCATAGACTGCACGTGCCAAGCCAATGCGCTGGCGTTGCCCACCCGATAGGCTGCCGCCAGCACCGCCAATGATCGTGTTGTAACCTTGAGGAAGTTGTAATACGAGATCGTGCACCCCTGCCAACACGGCCGCTGCAACTATTTTTTCCGAATCGATTGCACCAAAGCGGCAAATATTTTCAGCGATCGAGCCATCGAATAGTTCAATATCCTGTGGCAGATAACCAACATGGGGTCCCAGCTCGGTTCGGTTCCAGGAGCCAATATCGGCTCCATCGAGTCGCACTTTTCCGTTGTAGCAGGGCCAGATGCCCAATAATGCCCGGGCCAGACTGGATTTGCCGGAAGCAGTGGGGCCAACAATGCCGAGGGCATCGCCTGGCCGTAATTCGAGGGACACACCGCGCACAGCTGCAACCTTCGCCCCGGGTGGCACCACTATAACTTGCTCTACGGAGAGATGTCCCACCGGCACAGGCAAGCGCATTGTCTGTGGCTCAACCGGAATCTGCTGCAATAGTTCGCCCAGGCGCTGGTATTGAACTCTTGCCAATGAAAACCCTTTCCAGGTCCCAACCAGTAAATCAATGGGCGCCAATGCACGTCCCAATAACAATGAACCCGCAACCATCATGCCCGGGGAAATATCTTGTCTCAAGGCAAGCAATGCGCCCAATCCCAACAGCAGTGATTGCATAATCATACGAAAAGATTTTGAGAGATTCGTTACAATGCCGGCGTGCCTGCTAGCCACAGTTTGTAATTTCATAACTTCATTCGACAGCTTTTCTTGACGCAGTCTGATGGAGTCAGTCATCCCCATTGCTGCTATCACTTCCACATTGCGCAGGCTGCCATTGATTTGGCTACCAAGCTGGCCGGCTATCGAATTGGCTTTTTGTATAGGCGTGTTCGTTACTTTTTCGTTTATATAGGCCAGGCCGACCATAGCTATGCCGGCAAAAATTGCGGCTACACCAAACCAGAAGTGGAACATGAACATGACACCGATATAAATCGGGAACCAGGGTGCGTCGAAGAATGCGAACAGGCCATTGCCAGTGAGAAACTGCCGCAAACTGGTAAGATCGCTATATGCCTGCGAACTATTGACCCTACCTCCGCCAATGAGTGCTCTGCGAAAGGTAGCTTCGGAGACGCGGCGACTAAGATTGACTTCGATCTTGTTGCTGGCCGCGATAAGAATCATGGAACGAACCCATTCGAACCCACCCGCTGCCACCAACAAAGCAACTAATAATATTGTCAGCATGGCCAAAGTAGACATGCTGCCGCTGGACACCACACGATCGAAGACCTGCATCATATAAAGTATGGGAACCAGCATTAGCAAATTTACCGCAGCACTGAAAACGCCTGCGTAAATAAAATAGCTTTTGAGATCCAGGAATGCGGCATAAAGTTCGGGGTAAGGGGATTTTTGGGAATTGCTCATGGGATTTTTCTTTTGTTTATTACTGAATGTTATTACTGAATATAGACAACAAGACTTTTTCAAAGATTTTCTTTGTCATCTGCAAACTATTATTTACTGGCCACCCTTAATGAGGGAATAATTTTTTAATTCAAGCCAGTAACCTGAAAATATGCTGCAAACGCTTATCTAAGCCATCGATTCTTCAGCGTTTATAATTCTTTGGACCCATCTGCAAAGTCTTTCAACAGGCCCAGATTATTGACCAACAAATTCGCTGGGCCATCACGTTTTACTATCTGCCGGTTTTGTAAAGTCTGAAACACGCGAGTCACTGTCTCCCGACTGATATTCAACATGATGGCAATCTCCAAATGTGTTGGTGGATTGGCAATGACGGATTTCTGCTGCGTATTCTTGTCTCGCTCCGGTATTAGAATCCACAACTGACAACATACCCTCTGCGTAATATTGGGCAGACCAAGCAAGGAGCGCTGAAATGTCATCTGCCGAATGCGCGCCGCCATCTTTGCCCCTAATACGTTGATTACTCCAGGAGTATTGAGCATCAATTCCCGCAAGGCGTCCATCGGCACAAAAACCGTAACCACGGGAGTCAGGGCAATCACAAACTCGGGTTGTGGTCCAAAATCAAATAAGCCTAACTCTCCGCAGAAATCTCCGGGTTCGATGAAATAAAGCCCCACTTCCCTGCCATCAATCGTAAAATCCACGCCCTGCAAACGCCCTTCGAAAAGAAAGCAGATCTGCTCTTCTCGCTGTCCTGCTTGCAACACGACTCCTCGGCGCGCGAATTTTCGAATAGAACAGCGCGCGGCAAGTACACTTAAGACGTTTTCAGGCAAGGGCCGGAGAATCGGGAAACTACTTAACAGCTCTGGGGTGACCACCATGAACGATTAGCCCTGAATATTTTGCGTGAGTAGCTCTCATCGGGGCTGGTTCAGCATTATAAGTGCTTGAAATAATATATTAATACGGGAGCCTCGACTTCATGTGATTGGAATCACTTGGAAGTGTCCGGGTCTGGGGTATTTTACAAGCTGTCTACGCTAGACCGTGCTTATGGTATATGCAAAATGCTGTATCCTGCGCGGAAAGGGGAAGCCGACCCGCTGTTTAATAAGCCTTACAATCAACTATGAATACTCACTTAGTCGTCAAAATTCAGAAAATCCTTAGCGCTGGAGTTCAGTTGCTGCTAATTACCATGTTCTTAATTGGTGGCAGTTCGGCATTCGCTGCGGGTCGTATCAGCAGTGAGCCAGTGGATGCCGAGAATGCAGAAAACGCCGCTCTTCGCGTGGGGACGGTAAATATGCTGCTTGGCAAGGCCTATGTTGAAACGCCGGAATATGGCCGAGAAAAGCTGCATGTTGGTTCTGTAATCCAGGTAGGCGATCTGATTACTACCACAACCAATGGCCATGTCCACATCCAATTTAATGATAATGCCTATGTTAGCGTGCGCCCTAACAGTCGCCTGGAAATAATTCGCTATGATTTCAATCCGGAATATCCTGAACTTTCTGCTGTAAAGTTCGATTTAAAGGGGGGTGTAGCCCGGTCAATCTCTGGTCAGGCTGCCAAGTCGGCCCGCGACCAGTTTCGCTTGAATACGCCAATTGCCGCCATCGGTGTGCGCGGTACTGATTTCGTGATCAGCGCCACTGACAACACGGTGCGTGCGCTCGTGAATGAAGGCCTGATCGTCATGGCGCCATTCTCCGATGCCTGCAGAGCCGACGCATTCGGACCCTGCAGTGAAAACGCGGTGGAATTGGCAGGTCAGTCCATGCAAATTCTGGAACTGAATGGCATCGCGTCAGTGCCGCAATTGCTGCCAGCGCCGCTGCAGGCTGAACAGTTAGCACTGCAATCTGAATTTACTTCCGCAACTACCGATGTCGAGAATGACAGTAGTAACCGTAGAACCAATCAGGATCAACTAAGTGAGATAGCAACACTTACCAGGATAGCCGCAGTCGCGGAATCTGAAGCTCTCCAGCAACCCAAACCGACACGCCCCACTGTGCCATCGGGACCGGATTTTACGCCAAAAGTTCCTGTCACCGTGGCTGTAGCGAGCCAACGTCAGCTGGTTTGGGGTCGTTATTCCTTTGCAGCGCAAGACCAAGATCGAATTTCTCTGAGTTTTGCCGAGGCTAGTGCAGATCGCCAAATCACTGTGGGCAACCTCGAATACGGTCTGTTTCGCTCAGGCAATGCCGACCGCGGTTTAGATAAGGGGCTGGGAGTTGTCAGTTTCCAGCTGAACAGTGCTCAGGCCTTTTATGATGCAGGCAGTGGCGTTGTGGCCATGCAAGTTAAAGGTGGTAATCTTGCAATAGATTTCCAGCAAAACAATTTCACTACCGGATTAAAACTTGATCACGCTTTAACAGGGCCGGTAGATTTCTTCGCGTCCGGTGGGCTGTTTGATGGTGGCCACTTTTTTAACAGCGATGCTCTGCAAAGAATCGCCGGCTCCGTCAGCTTCGATGGCAAGGAAGCTGGTTATTTATTCGAAAAGAATCTGGATAAGGGCAAAATTCAAGGCTTGACACTCTGGGATACGCGACAGTGATTGTCCCTATTCACAGACTCTGGCATTCCCTGCCAAACTCCGTCAGCTTGATGCTGCACGGTACGCCACTGCGCGGTCGCCTTGCGATGTTGATTCTGGCTGCATTGACGAGTGCGTTTCTGCTCATTTCCCTAAGACCTCAATTTGACACGCTGCAGGAGCGAGTCGGGTCGTTCGGCTGGACGCTGAGCCCCAACACGGTGCCTGAAGAGCGTCTGATAATCGTCAGCATTGACGAAAAAAGCATCGCAGAAATTGGCCCCTGGCCCTGGCCAAGAGAGCAGATGGCACGTCTGGTAACTGCCATCGATCAAGCAGGAGCTCAATTGCAGCTGCACGATATAGTCTATGCAGAGGCCAAACCGGGCGATGATTTGTTTCTGGAGTCCTTACTGTCAGCGAATAAGGCGGTTATCGCGCAGATTCCACTATTGCCGAATGACCAGAGTTTGGCATCTGGGCAGCTAACCCATGCAGTGGCGGGATTAGCATGTGGTACTGCAGAGGGGCCTACACAGTTACCCATTACCTCTAATTATTTGGCTCCGGATAGTCGCTTCGCTGGCGTAGTGAAAGGGCACATCACCCCAATAGTCGCCCGCGATGGCGCAATTAGAAAAGTGCCGGCATTAGTGTGTGTGAATGGAAGTGCTTATCCCGCACTTGCGTTGACTGCGCTGTTGCAAGGGATGGCTGCTGGCTCTGACTGGAAAGCAAGCCTGCAGGCGGGCACTTACCCGTTTGGCCCAGCCAGCGAACTGCGATTCGACCCAATTCCAGGCATTTCAGTACCTCTGGACAGCAGTGGCAATATGCGCATTTCCTATGCCGATGCGCCAAGTGTGTTTCAGGCTATTTCAGCAGTTGATGTCATGAATGCCACGGGCGATCTTAGCCTTCTGGACAACGCCTGGGTACTGGTTGGCGCTACCGCATTTGGCATGGATGATATCGTTCCTACCCCTTATTCAGGCGCCACTCCTGGTGTCGAATTGACAGCCAGGCTCGTAGTCAGTTTATTGGATGAGAAAGTTCCCTATACCCCTCGATCCGCCAACAGCTTGCTGGGCATAATTGCCCTGCTGTTCTGTGGCGTACTCTATTTACTGGCAGCGACACGGGGTCGCTTCGCATCGCTGGGCCTGCCAATTGCCGCGATCTGCATGCCCATTATTGCCATTGCCATACATGTACAGTTATTGAGTAGTCTCAATCTCTGGTTGGGCTGGTTGTTTCCAGCGCTGTTCAGTGTGCTTGCGGCAAGCGCGTTATTATTGCTCGAGCTCAGCCGTGTGCGGCTCGAACGCAGCCGGGTATTTAGCAACCTGAGTAGCTACTTACCAGATGATATTGCCAGGGAAATCGCCTACCAATTGCCCAGCTCCAAGGTCAACGCAGCGCGCTGCAACGTGACCTTGTTGAGCGCGGATTTAAGAAATTTTTCTGCCTTTGGTGAGGCCAGACCACCGGAGGAATCGGCTGCTGTACTCCATTTTTTCTTTACCCGTGCTACCGAGCTGGTGGAGCAAAATGGTGGTCGGGTTCACGAGTTTCGCGGCGATGGCCTGCTGGCAGTCTGGGATGGGCATGATACCCGCGCCGCAGAGCAGGCATTGGCATCTGCGAAGGCTTTGCAAGCAGCTCTGCATAGCAGCCTGCTGCCGGCAAGCGCGCCGGCGGGTCTGGAGCCGCTCGATCTCGGCATCGCTATAGAACAAGGCCCGGTGTTGATCGGCTCAATTGGGCCCGCTCATCGACGTAGCCACACTTTGCTGGGAGATACCGTCACTATTACGCTAAGGATTCAGGAATTGACCGCTGATCTGGCACAACCAATTCTGATTGGGGAATGTGCCGCACGGCAGCTGGGCAATTACAATCTTGAGTCACAAGGCAGTTACTTACTGGCGGGATTAAAAATTCCTCATGCGTTATTTGCGCTACCGCCTGTGGTCTCTTCGGAGTTACCAGAAAAGCAAAAACTACCATTGCTCAAAGTGTTAGTTGGCGGTCGCCGGTAGTACCGCAATACCTGAAAAAATAATTCGCCAGCATTATTGCGTTATTCTCTTGGTTACAAACTACAGGATAGATTCGACAATAGTTCTCACCTTCATTACATTTGTAATGCGGCAAATTTGTGATGTTTATGAATTGCTTGCAAGGACTTGGCATCACCATGGATATGGCACCGGCGAATACCCTCCAGTTTAATTGCATGCCTGTAGCTGATTCTAGATAATAGTCGCATGTCTGCAACAACCCATTACTTCCGTTGTTTATCATGGTCAAAATTACGGCGTGGAAAATTCGCAAGCGAATGTTTCAAGCTGCTGTTTTGCGTGCTTTGCTCGGTGCCGACAGCAATGGCGGCCTGTCCGGATCTCTCCCCCTACCTGGCGCAATCTGATCCAGATTGGCTGGAATTAGAGCGGCAGCTTGCGGTATTCATGTCGGAATGTCTTGATAACTCAGAGTATTTTGCCTTGATTGGCGCTGCACAATTGAACAGCAAGCAATTATCGCCAGCCTTGGAGTCCCTCGAACGAGCGTTGCTGATAGATCCTGACAATGGCGCCGCGCAAATTGACTATGCTCAAACTCTTTTTGAGCTCGGACAGCTATTCAGCGCATTGGAGCTTAATGCAAGGCTGTTGCAGCGCACTGATTTGCCGGAACAACTCAAACCTCTGCTTGAGCAACGGCACACGAGTTGGAGGGGTTTCACAAGGGACTTGAGTTTTGAAGCACAATTGTTGACGGGCTATGATGACAATCTCAATGAAGGACCTGATTCCGCAGAAATCAAACTCACACCTTCCGGTGAACCTATTCTGCTGACCCTGAGCCCTGAATTGAAACCCCAGAGCGGTCCCTATGTAATAGTGGGATTGACGTCCAGATATCAGCAACTTGCGCCCGAACACTTGCATAATTGGACTACACAGATACGTGGACGCCAGAGCGAGGACAGCAAATCTGATTTTGTCCAGTTTGCCTCCCAGTACTCCCTGGTCAGATCAGAAAGCAAGAAAAACTGGCAGTTGAGCACTGGCATCGCGCACTTGCAGTTAGGTGGCCGCTCTTTATTTTCGGGCGTTGAAGCGGCGGCCAGCTATCAAATTCAAGGCGCAGGTAGCTGCAAGCCCTACTATACCGTGGCCACACAACAACAAATGTTTCATAACCAGAGATCGCTGGATGGGCTTGAAAGCAAGGCCGGCATCGGCATTAACTGTGATTTGGCCGCCACTCGTGGCGCCCCACAATTTTCCTCAGAAGTCAGCATATTGAGCAATAAGGCTCGAATAAACAATAGATTAGGTGGGGACCGCGAGGGCTGGCAGCTACATCTCGATTGGCGCTATCGGGTATTCAGAGGCGAACTGCGGGCCGAGCTGAGCTTTACCGACCTGAACGACCAGCAA
>Ga0209553_1000099_pt1 | contig 40347 bp, 27 predicted proteins | sample LauGreFBDMM110DN_2_FD_188217 | JGI IMG/M metagenome (GOLD analysis project Ga0209553, IMG submission 188217) | Freshwater lake microbial communities from Lake Michigan, USA - Fa13.BD.MM110.DN (SPAdes) (version 2) | ecosystem: Environmental > Aquatic > Freshwater > Lake | place: Lake Michigan...
AGCCGCCTTCGGGACCCCAACAGTGGAGGAGCAACCCGGAATCGCGGGCTCGATCGACACGTTCGGCCCACGTCTTGTCGCCCAATTTGAATTCCAGAATCAAATGATAATCACGATAAGCCTGGTTCGTGATGATCCCGCCATAACCGTTACCGGAAATATGAAGCAGGCCATCCTTGACTGTGAACACCTTATCAGGATCTGACCAAGTTGCATCTTTGATCCAAGTGTACAGGCCGTCCATGTTCCGTCCGTTAAACAACTTAATCGGGCCACCTTTGGGACTAATGGCTGTCTCCCGTGAGGGAGGTTCGGCAGGTTCGCCGGGAAGTTCACGAATGGCAAGATTACGGAAGGACACAGGGTCATTGTGCCCAGCAAATCCGAAGTGACCGCTCTGGTTTTTTGCGCCAGGAGGCACATCTCCATCTTTTGACTCCTGCACCGTACTCAGGTCGCTGTCTAAAATTGTAAAACCGTTGAGTTCGACTTTGATTTTTGAACCGCGCATCGTCACCTGTTGAAAATTCCATTCGCCGGTTGGACGCAAATAGCCGCGATGAGCAGCCACGAGTCCATAGACTGAACCGTGATACTGTCGCGGATCGAGCGTCGCGTACTGCGGATCTTCAGAATCCAGCACTTGCAACTCAAGGCCATCGACATGCGGATAACCAGCGCCAGGGTAACGGAGGGCTAGCCCGTTGTTGCCGCCCGGCGGAAGTTTGAATTCCATGCGAGCGCTAAAATCGGCATATTGTTTTTCGGTGAAGACTGTGCCACCCTTGCCCTCTTTACAACTGAATGATCCGTCCACCACATCATAATTCTCCAGCTCGCCTTTCCAGCCACTGAAGTCACGCCCATTAAAGATGCTGGCGTAGTAATGTGCCTCGCTTTTCGCAAGCAATGTGTTGGCTTCTTCAGACCCGATTTCTCGTACGTACAGATGCTTAAAATACAGAGTGTTGCCGTGGTTTTGCAGTTCAATTTGCCCGCGAGGGTAAATTGGCAGTTCGCGTTCCCACAGATTTTCGAGAACGACGTTGTCGACAACGAGCTGATCGTTCAGGCGAATGGTGACGCGTTCGCCCACCATCCTAATGAAAAACGTGTTCCACTCGCCAACCGGTTTGTCGGCTTTCTGCAAAGGGAACCGAGGGTTTCGTTGGTTATTCCAGAGTGAACCAGAACCGTTCTCTGCTCCGTGACGATAGTAATCCTCAAAGTTCGGATCCCACATCTGGACTTGGGGACTTCCCCGGAGATACAGACCACTGTCGCCACCTTTCAGGATCTTCCAGTCGACGTAGAGTTCAAAGTCACCATAATCGCTAGCGGTACACAGGCTTTCTCCTTTTCCGTCGAAAACGAGCACACCGTCCACTACGCTCCAATGCGCCCGCATGCTCGCGTCAGCTTTCTTTTGCTGTAACGCAAGTTCTTCCGGTGGCATCGCCGCTCGCGTCTTTGGATTCCCCACCAGTCCCTTCCAGCCGCTCAGGTCACGGCCATTGAACAACGGTTTAAAGCCTTCAGGTGCATCGGTGAACGCAGTTGCCTCCGGAATGCCAATGGCACACAGCATCAGACCGCACAGCGCGGCACCATGTAGGAGAGAAGTTTGAAGGGATCGTCTTGGCATGAGGATGTCCTGATTTTTGGCACAGTTCGCGATACTCAAAAGGGATCTGAAGCGAACTGCAAGGTGGGTGGAACTGGATTAAGCAATGTCATCTTGAGCTATTCATGGTGGTGAATCTTCCTCATCAGCATCGCCCTCGCTGTGCGCTACTTTAAATCACCGCCGTCCGCAGTGATAGCCATTACCCAGAAGAGTTGTGATGAGCTGCCGTTTTGCTCCGAGTCGCCACGAATTTACACGCGTGACTCCGTCTCAGTCTGCGGTTGTGGACGAATCAGCAGCACGACCCCGATTGACACCGCCGCGACCAGTGCGAACGCGCCGAAGATCAGATTGAGGGGTACGTTGCGGTCTCGCAAAAACCCGAAGCCCCAGTCGCTGAATCCTCCGCAACTAATACTGACTAGGTTCATGATTCCATAGCCGGTGGCCCGCAGCTGAGGACGTGTGAGTTGGCACAGGATCGGCATGTTGTTGCAGTCGAAGAATCCCCAGCCAAGGCCGAACACAACCAAGCCCATCACGGCGACTGAAAACGATGAAGCGTTGCCGACACTGAACAATGCGGGTAAAAACATGGCCATCCCGATCGCACTCACAAAAATCCGGCCGCGGTTTGCTTTCTTCATCCAGTAGTCTGCCAACAGACCGCCAATGGCCGCCCCCATAATCGATGCTGGATGGACAAACATTGAAACCAACCCCGCCTTCCCCTGCTTTAAATTAAATTTTTCCCGCAGAATATCGGGCATCCAGTCCTTCACGACCCAGCCCGCAATCGCAGGCAACGTAAAGTAAACCACCAGCAGGAGAAAATTGCGATTAGTGAGCAATTCACGAAGCGCCGCGAGTGGATCGGTCGGGGCGCGCTCCGCTGCACGCGCGGAGTTTCGCAAGAAGAGCATCAGCGGCACAGAATACAGAATGCCAACTACGCCACAGCAGTAGAATGCTGTCCGCCAACCGAGCATCGGATCTTCTGCGACAAACCCCGTGAGGCCACCTAAAATGAGCCCAGAGTAAATCCCCGCCTGATGAACACTCACCGCCGTCGATCGTGTCCGACCAACGTGAAAATCCGTAATTAAAGCCAACGCCGCGGGGATATAAAAGGCTTCACTGATTCCCATCAATGCCCGCGTCCAGACCAGTTGGTCGTACGTGTGGACGAAACCCGTGGCAAAAGTCACAAGTGACCAGACAAAGAGACTCAACACGATCACATGGCGACGACTGTAACGGTCAGCGACATAGCCCCCCACGGGACTCAGAATTGCGTACACCCATTTGAAGCTTGCGAGTACAACGCCCCAATGTTCTTTGTCGCTGATCGAAGGAATATCACTCACCATCGACTGCTTCATCGCTGCCAGCATCTGCCGATCTAAGTAATTGAGCAGCGCCACCGGAAACAGCAGCGCCACAATAATCCAAGCATAGGCACCATAAGAATGACCGGACGTTTTTGCTTGAGATGTCATTACTACTTCCTCCTTGGATTGAAGCAAATTTGCCCGTTGACAACGATGTGTCCGCTGGTGATCGGCATCATTGAAGATGACTGAATTACCGCAGTCGCGGTCAAAAACCAAGCAGTTCATCCGGAAAATACAGCAGTTTCTAGTCAGTTTGTAAAAAGGATGCGTTGGACGGGCTGGAAGCGCATCCCCTCCTGTAAAAATCAATGCGGCATGCAAAAGCAGAAAACACCTCAGCAAGTTGAGAAACCGACACTCCATGTCGAACCATGTGTCGGCTTCGACATTTCACCAACGTTGGCGCTTTTGCAATGATGGCCCGGCCATTAGAGTACCACAGGTCTCATCGGACGGCTGTCCGAATTTGAAAAGGAGATACGGTGTCACGGGGAGATGGAATTTCACGAATTGATGAGCTCCGACGAGCGTTGTCTCAAGCTGATGCATCGGCTTACCTTGTCGAGAGCCGGGTAATTCGGCGTGTAATTCGCGAGCAATTTGGATTTGCCCAGCTGTCGGCTTCGATTCCACATCCAGAAAGCCAAGTTGTGGCTGCAGTGGATGTGCGGCATTTGACACATCCGGATGAACTTGGCCTCGCAACATTTTCAAACTTGCCCGACAGATGTCTGCTGATCAGTCAGCCGGAAGAGGGCGAACTGGAGCACTGGCCACTGCAGGAACTGCTGCAGCAAGTCTGGCGTCGCCTGTTTCACGCAGAGCTCGATCGCCAGTTAACTCTCAAGTGCCAGCTCAAGCTCGGGCGATCTGATGTGCAGGAACGCATCGCCGAAATCGGTCAGGTCGAGTTTGATGAAGCGCACTTCGTGCTGCGGAGCGAACATCGGTTGATCGATCCCGATTCGCGGATCGAAGCATGGCGGGAATTTATTGCACTCTACTGCGAACTGCAGCGTTTTGAACCAGACATCTTGGCTGCTTGGTTCCCATCGTTGGCGGGCCAACCGCAACTGACGAACGTGTTGTCTCGGGACATCAACGCTGACGAGATTTACGCACGCACACAATTGTACGGCGCGACGACGCCTGATCTGACACCGCATGTCGTGCGAGATGAAGCCGCCCTCGTGAGTACGCGCCGCAACTGGACTCTAGACACGGGGATCACACAATCCGACCGTGCTTACGTGCGTCTGCTGCGACGGCGTGATCGCAATAACGAACGCGGCAACACGGTTGCAGCGGCCGTCAACGCCATCATGGCGTCACAACGAGCCACATCATCCGACAAGCGAAATGCGGCCACAGAGAAAGCCCGCACCGACCTTCAGTTCTTGACCGAACGCCTGCGGCGGGCGATTGAGTTTCCAGAACAAGAAACCGAGAACTGGCACTTGTCGCTGTCGGAACTCGCCACAAACTCCGTGCATGGATTTTGGAATTCTGAAAAACGCTTGCTCTACGATCTGCAAAAAGTGTGTCTCGATCATGAACGCGTCACCTACAAGGTCGATCTAGTCAAGTGGATCGTAAGTCGCGGCCAAACACCCATGCGCCGTCCGCTGACGAATCTGCGGGAAGTGACGATGGCCAAGCATCTGGCGAGCGCGGCATCGCGTTTGGTGTATGTGCGCTTGAGCGGGGTTGAGCGTCAGCGGTTGACGCAACTGCTGCACGATGCCACTCGGTTGGCGGAAGATCAGATGCGGACACGGATGCGTCCGGCCCTCAGTCAGACGCTCATGGACGTTGAACTCAACCCGACAAGCGTGCCGGAACAGGTGGCTTTCGATAAGCTCGTTGAGGATTCGCTCGACTGCATCGCCAGCCGTGGCTACCTGACAATGGGCTACTTGCGTGATGCGATCAGCAAGAATGATCTCAAGTTGCCGGACCTCAGCGAATTCACCGAACTCTATCGCGGTGACCATTTGTTGCGGGCTGATGACAGGCTAGATGTCGCGATGGACGGCGTCTATCGTCGCGGCGAGTTTTATCTGCGCTGGTTGCAAATCACGAGTTCGCTGTTTTTTGGGACACGCGTCGGGAGATTTGCGACACAGTTTTTGATCATCCCGTTCGGAGGGGCCGTCGTCATCGTGGAAGGCGTCAGCCATATCATCGGCTTGTTTAACCGTCGAGGTGCGTCCACCAATATTGAACAGCCGGACGTTGTCCCGAACAGACCCGGTCCTGCCGATGAGACGGCAACCATTCCGGCGGAGGTTGCGCGTCAGCCCGCACTGATCGCTGACGCTGAAAAAGATGCGCGCGATACGCCACGTCCCACACCCGAAGACAATGCTGAATCCGAGCGAGATGCCAGCCCACAAGAAGACCCTGCTCACGCAACACGAGCGAATTTAGATCAACTGACTGCCGATCAAGAACTGCGCGAAGTGATCGCCGTGACACCACTGACTGCTGACGATGCAGTCGATCAGATTGTCGATCGGCAGTTGGGAATGCTGTCTTGGATTCTGGTAACCGGCTTTCTCCTGATGTTTCTGATTCACGTCGTACCGTTCCGACGCTGGTTCTTTCGAACCGTCTTGTCGGTTTGGCGACGGACGCGGATGATTTTAATCGATTTGCCACTGAAGATTTTGCGCCTGCCGTTTGTGCAACTCCTGCTGCGAAATCGCACGTTCGTACGCATCCGGCGACTTGTATTGTCACCGAGCATCATAGCGCTGCTGTGCACGCGTGCCATTCCATGGCTCATCATCGGGGAAACACTGACATGGTGGTGGACCGGGACGATCGCGATTCTGTTGAGCATAGCCTTGAATTCTCGGTTGGGACAGGATACGCAAGAACTGACGGCAGAATGGGTCGGCAATACGTGGTACAAGTTGCGGGCACGCGTGGTGATGGCGGTGATTGACTGGATTATCGACACGTTCCGGCTCGTGCTGAATTTTATCGAACGCTTCCTGTATGCTGTCGATGAATGGCTACGGTTTCACAGTGACGAGAGTTGGCTGTCAATTGTGGCAAAAGCGTTTGTAGGAGTCATCTGGTCTTTTGTGTCGTTTCTTATCCGAATTTACGTCAATCTGCTGATTGAACCAACGCTGCATCCCGTCAAGCACTTCCCGGTTGTCACAGTGGCCCACAAGATTTTTTTCCCTTTCATTAAAGGGCTCAGCGCATGGATGTTTATGTTGTGCGAACCGTACATGGGAAGCTGGCTGGCGGGCGTGGTGACTGGTTTTAATATCTTTTTCCTGCCGGGAATTTTTGGGTTCGTGGTCTGGGAGTTGAAGGAAAACTGGCGGCTCTATCAGGCGAATCGCCAACAACAACTCACACCTGCGCCGGTCGGTAGTCACGGAGAAACTGTCGCGCGTTTGCTGCGGCCAGGGATTCATTCTGGCACGTTACCCAAGCTGTTTCGCCGCATGCGGCGGCTGGAACACCAAGAAGCATCATTCCGCCGCTTCAGCGCCCGGCGTGCAAGTCGTGAGCAATTGGAACATGTTGAAAAAGCCATCCGGAGTTTTGTCGAAAGAGAACTCGTCAGTCTCCTTAAATTTTGCCTGATCTGGAAGGATGCAGGTCTGCACTGCGGTCGAGTTCATGCGGCATCGAACAGCTTTTATGTGGAACTAGAGTGCAGCCGCTTGGGCACACCCCCAGTCCGACTCCTGTTTCAGGAGCAAAGCGGCTGGGTGGCGGCATCAGTCGCGGAATCAGGCTGGCTGAGATTCGCGTCGACCGATCAACTCAAATCTTTTCAGAATGCCCTCGAGGGTTTCTTTAGAAAGTCCGGGATCGATCTGGTTCGCGAGCAACTGGAGTCTCATTTTTTGAATTTCCAGCCGTATGATATTACGGCCGAAGGGTTTGCCATCTGGCCAAATAGCGATTTCGAAAACGAGCTGACCGTGGCTTTGTCGGGCAAAGGCTTGCTCCACCCTTTACCAGGCGGTCAAGCAACAGCCGCTGGTATTTTTCCAACCAACCGTGATGCCGTACTTTTTTACGAATCGCTGACGGAATGGAGTCGTTGGCAGTATCTGTGGACGCCTCGCGATTCCGCAGGTGACACCCAGAGTCTGCCACCCGCCTGTGCGCAACTCAATTTATCGCTTGGGCTGGCGAACGGACAGCACCGGATGCCGGATTCAAAATCACGCATGGCGCTGAAATGAACAGGCTCTTCAACAGAATCTAGAGGTAGACTTCACCTCATCGAACGCGGGATCTTCCTGCACCTTATTTCAGATGGCCCAGTATCAGTCAGAGGTTGTGGAGGTGTTCAGCACATCGAGAATGAAGCCTTCCGCGATTGCCTGGCACAGGGGAGAGGCAGCACGGCTTGAAGTGCTATTCACGCGTTTGGTGCCTCGATTGATTCGCGGATCTGTAACTTCTTCAAAGTGTTTGTAAATAACGCCTGCCGGTCCGCGCATCATCGCTTCGCTCCTTCGTCATCAACCGCAGGGCGGATTTCCCACCCTTGACGAAAGATGAACTCATGCAATCATTGGACCAAGACCAGTTCCAACGTGCGATTGCCCTCGGTTGTTCCACTTATCGCCTCCAGGTGGATCGCCTACAGGTGGATCGCACTCCAAATATTAGTAATTTTAGCACTCTAATTTTAGGAGAAGGGGGAGGCAAGGTGATGATGCGTGATGAACGATGCCGAACTGCTATCGATTTTCGCCGTCGAATGTTCAGACACCAAAATCGGTTTCCACGCCGTCTAGGATCGTCACGACGTCACCGACATCCACGCCACGATCCTGAAGCAATTCGGCCTCGGTTCCCGCAAACTCGAAATCCCCGGCCGCAAACGTCATGATATTGACCATGGCAAACCCATCTACGAAATCATCGCATGACGTCTTTGTCCCGACCTTACATTTTTGTTTTTAAAACTAACCTCAGGGCTTACTGATCCTTGACAGAAAACAGGTGAATTTCATGCAGCTCGCCAGCCGTCGGGTACTCGGTCTCCTAACAATATCAACTCTCTTCTGGGGAATTTGCGTCTCAGACACCTTTGCTCAGGTCTCTGCTCCCATCGAGCTCAGCAGTCGCCGCGAACTTTTCATCGACGACTACCTCATCTCCGAGATGAAACAGACCCAGTTGTTGGTTCACCATCCGGTCCGCGAGGAGATCGTGGCCGAGTGCGACGCCCCTTGGGAGGGCAACGGCTGTGGCTACTACTCCGTCCTGTTCGATGCCAAGCATTCGATCTACCGCATGTACTACCACGCCTGGCAGATCGCGACCGGTGTGAAGGGCGAGGAGCCGAACTTTCCGCTGACGATCGCCTATCGCCAGAGTCGCGACGGGATCGTGTGGGAGCGACCGAACCTCGGCCTCTGCGATTTCGAGGGCTCGAAAGACAACAACATCATGCTCGACAAGATGGGTGATGGCTCGCAGTGCCATGACTTCTCGCCCTTCATTGACGAGAACCCCAACGCCAGGCCCGAAGCGCGCTATAAGGCGACCGGCGCGAGTATGCAGACGGACAAAGGTGTCTGGGCTTACCAGTCCGCCGACGGTATTCACTGGACCCCGATGACTAACAGCCCGGTCTTCAGCAAGGGTGTGTTCGACTCTCAGAACATCTCCTTCTGGTCCGCGAAAGAACAGCAATACGTGCTCTATTACCGCATCTTCTCCGAACCGGGCTTCGAGGGCACTCGTCTTGTCAATCGAGCTGTGTCGAAGGACTTTATCCATTGGACTGACGAAGGCTCCATCGCATTCCCCGAGGGCGAAGGTCCGCAGTTCCTGGCCCAGTATTACGTCAACCAAATCAAGCCCTATGACCGGGCTCCGCACCTCTATATCGGTTTCCCGGCCCGGTATGTCGATCACGGCCTGACACCATCCACCAAACAGCTGCCCGAATGGGAGCTGCGCGAAAAACGCATGACCGTGACTCCCCGTTACGGCACTGCGTTCACCGACTCAGTTTTCATAACCAGTCGTGACGGCAGGAACTTCCGCCAGAGCAACGATGTCTTCCTGCCGCCCGGACTCCGCACCAAGCACAACTGGTCGTATGGAGACAACTACATCGCCCGGCACATCGTCGAAACAGCCTCGACCAAAAATGACTCGCCACGTGAACTCTCGCTCTACGCTACCGAGTCGTATTTCACCGGTCGGAACTCGCGGTTGCGGCGGTACTCGCTGCGAATCGATGGTTTCTCATCGATGCATGGCAAGCTTCAGCCGGGCGAATTCACGACCAAACCGCTCACCTTCACCGGTAAAGAACTCTCGCTCAACGTCGCCACCAGTGCCGCCGGTAAGGTGCAAATCGCACTCCTGAACCCAGACGCCACTCCGATCCCCGGCTTCACTCGCGAAGACTGCGACCTGATCTTCGGCGACTCCCTCGACTACCGTGTCAGCTGGAAGGGCAACACCAGCGTCGCCGCCCTGATCGGAAAGCCCGTCGTACTGAAGGTCTGGATGCAGGAAGCGGATCTGTTCGCGATGCAGTTTCGGGAATGACTGGGCCCCACTTGTAGACAAGCATGTTCGCCTGTTGAGCATATTGTGGTTCATGCGGTTTTTGTCGGAACAAATTGCGAAGGAAGCGAACAAACAAGATCAGTGTACGGGACGTTTTTGGAAGGTCGCTTTAAAAGTCAGGTCATTCTGGATGACGCGCCGATCCTCGCGTGCATGCAGTACGTGGATCTGAATGCGGTGCGCGCGAAGATTGCTGCAAATCCTGAGAGCCATCAGCAGCATCTCCGCCCGCCGAGCATTTGCTGCCAGCTGATTCACCGGCCAATTCACGCTGCATCCTGATGCCGTTGGGAAATACAGCTGGCTGACCCTTGGTGCCAGCTCCGAACCACTCCCGATCTCCCTTTCAAGTCCTCGTCGCGGGGCTGAACCGCTGTTGCCTGCGGAAGTTGGCGTCGTTGCCATAACGGAGAAATGGCACGCTCAGAGCGCGACGGTTTGCGTGCAACGGTTCACGCGGTGGACCTCGCCGCCAACCAGCGCTGCAATCGACAAGTCGAATCAGCAGCCCCGCTTAGTCCAGCTGAGAACCAAACAGTCTCACGGCATTGTCCCGCAGGATCAGTCGCTTGTCGGTATCCGGCAGGTCGGCGTGGTCGATGCGTGCCCGCTGCATGGCGGTGCTGTAGAGCGGGGTGTCGGTACCGAACAGGACGCGTTCCGCCCCGATCTGGCTCACAGCCCATTCGATCAGGTTCGGCATAATGGAGCGGGCACTTGATGTGTCCGCGAAAACATTGCCGTGCTGGCTCTCTTGAATGGCACGGACCTGATGAGTCACATCGCCATCCCAGCCGCAGCCGATATGAGCCAGAATTAATCGGACCTCGGGGAACCGATTGGCCCACGGCACGAAGTCCTCGCACAGACTGTTCTGCTCGCTGCTGTGCGTGAGCACAATGGCTTTCCGTGCGGCAGCGAACTCGAAGATCGCCGCGGCGTGCTCGCGAATCGGGTAACCGTGTTCTTCGGGGTGCAGTTTGATGCCAACACACTGTGGTTGCCCGAGCATTTCATCGGCCTGAGCATATGTCTCCGGACGTTGGGGGTCGATCACGACGTACTGCTTCAGGCCCGGCGTCTGAGCCACAATCCGCGCAGCCTCGTCATTCCCCACGGCGGCGTTGGCCCGGAACCGGGGCAGCAAAGCCAAGAGCGGCGACACGATCGTCAGGCCGACGTTGACCGCCGCAGCTCTCCGGACGATTTGGCTAGCATCGCCGCTCATCATCCGGTTGTACAATTCAGTCTTGTCGATCTGGATGTAGTCGCCGTAGTGCCCGTGAACGTCGATAGCGGAAACCGAGGTGGCAGAATTCATGGTGGGAGCCTTTCAATTCAAGTGCAGATCTGAATCCTCTGTTTGAGGAACCCATTCCGGGAGTCGTTCCTTCAACAGGCGCACAAAGTTGTGGTACTCCTCATCGCTGGAACCGATGTAGGGGGGCAGCAGCCGCAGCGGCATGTCGGGTTCGTACATCTTCTCAAACAGCTTGTCGTAGCTGCCATCGATGCGATTATCCGGGATCGCTTCAAACAGGGTCTGTAACACAATGTCCACTTCACGCTGAATCGAGACCATCGTGGCCACGTCGCGGCGCTGGCCCGCTGCGAACAATGCCTGGATCTTCGGCCAGTTCATGATGAACGAAACCAGAATCCCGCACTCGCCGAACAGCGATCCGTAGACATAGCCGGCTTCCGAGAGAAAATGCAGTAACTGAGGAGCATCCTCAATCAGGCTCCGCAGGTGTGACTGGGAATCGCCACAATTCTTCGTCGCCACGAGGTTCGGATGTTCCGCCGCGAGACGTCCATATTCTTTCCCCGTCACCATGCGCTTGGTGCGCGGCAGGTTGTAGTGCATGAACTGGCAGTCGGGAAAACTGCCGCAGACATGACTGAAGAAACTAAACAGCTCCTTTTCGCTGAGTGCCGCCCAACTGGGAAGGGAGATCTGAAACCGTTGCACACCGAGGTCACGTCCTCCCTGGATGCGTTCCGTGATCGTTCCGAGGGACAAATCGATGATTCCAACCATCGGCTCGGCGTTACCCCTCCGCATCTCGTCGGCAAAGGCCGTGACGATTTCTTCGTACTGACGATTTGTGACTGCATAGCCCTCTCCTGCGGTGCCAAAGACGTAGAGGAGCTTTGTCCCGTGCAGAGCGTGTTGTACGCTGAGACGAAAAATGCGTTCGGCGAAGCGACCGTTCTCGTCCCACGGGATACAACAGGTACTCATGATTCCGGCTGGAAAGCGTTTGTTCGACATGGAGGGGCTCGTTAGTGGTTAGGACCGGCGCATCAATAAGCGTCGGCTTTCATAGACCGAAAGCCGTACGACGGACTTCCAGTCCGTCGCTCGAAAGTTGTGGATCTCGACGGACTGGAAGTCCGTCGTACATGTCTTTTCATTGATAACGATTCCGCAGGCTGCTTTCAAAAATCTGACATTTGTTGATCCGTCGATCCTTAGTGGTTAGTTGCAGGGGAAAACCGCATCGTTGGAAATTCTCAGTCTGATCCTGCGTCAGCAACCTGTGGCTGCTTCGGCAGGCGGGACTGAACCAGAATCAGGGCGAGGACCAGAATGCCGATCGCGGCAACGAAACTTGCGCGCAGGCCGAAGCGATCGGACACCAGGCCAAAAACGATCGGCATCATGCCAATTGTGACAGTAATGAGAGTGGTGTAGGCCGTGTTCTCGCGCATCCGTTCAGGTTTAGAGCAACTGACAATGTAGTTCAGATAGTAGACATAGAAGAGCTCGCCCCCACCGAGAAGTCCAAAGCCGAGTAAATACCATTTGCCCGGCACGAACAGCGCCCAGGCGATTCCTGCGATGCAGATCGACGTCGTTGCGATCAGGGAGGCTCTGGCATGCATCCTCGTCACGAGCCAACCCAATCCGAAGCCCATCACACACTTGAATCCGAATCGTAGCGCGAGCTGAACTCCCGCGTATTCTTCGGGAGCTTCACCCAGCGTATCGCGGGCATACAGAGACATGTTGTTCATGATCATCGTGCCGCTATAGGTCAACAGGAATCCAATGGCCGCTGTGACGATCAGAGGATTCAGAAAGTAGGACCGCAGTCCTCGCAGGATTTCCTTCCATTGTGCCCCGGACTCCGATTTGGTCTCGGATTCAGACACGGGAGGCACTCGCGCCATTTGCACGAGGACAGCAGACAGCCACATCGCCGGACATGACACTCCGAAAAGGAGCACATAACTCCACGGTTGTGGGATCGGTGTCACTTTCAGCATCCCGAGGAAATCGCCTTTCAGGATTAACTGAGAAACGCATGACCCGAGCACTGCAAAGATCGGCCCGATGCCGAAGGTCCAGCCGAGCGTGAGTCCTCGCATCCTCGGAGTCATCCCGCGGCCGATTAGCTCCCAGAGACACATGGTCTGGACTCCCCCCGTTATCCCGATGATCCCAGGGTGGATGATCATGACGGGAATCCAGAACGACTTTGGTGCAAACGCAAACACCAGCGCCGCGCCCCCCCCCGCTACCCCCTTCATAATCAATGCCCAGGTCAGCATTGGACGCAGCAGTCTTGGCGATGCCCAGAACCATGCGATCAGCAACGGCAACGGAGTCACCCACAAATAGACCGCTTCCGGCAGATTGGCCACCGTATCACTGGCCTTGAGCGATTCAAGGATCGTCGCGTGCAGCACACCCACGTAAGTCACCGGCGCAATCAGATACGTCAGTGATGTCGCAATCATGAACACCAGCCCGTTGCGGAACTGCGCTGATTCCGGAACGGACGCTTCAACGGGGTTGCTCATGGTCTGCTTTCTGAATGAAGTTCATCGATCCCACCGAACCTCCATGTCAATCGGGTACATGCTGCGGCCCAGACGTGTGTAAGGCAGACGGCGAAAATCGTGAGACAACGTACTGGCCGTATCGACATTGAAGATCGAACCGGCGATGGGGGCGAATCCGGAACGGAAATGCCCCGTCGATTTGACTGCCAAATAACGAATCTGGCGACAATCTAGGCCCAAAGTGCGGCAGAAGGCCAGATCCACTGGTTGATGACGGCCGCTGATCACGACGACGTGCACGCCGTCCTGTTCCAGCCAGGCCGATGGACCCATTTCGCCGACCACCCCGGCCCACATCGGACCATCGTAAGTGAAGCGCCCGTTCGACACCGCGCGGACTCGAACCCGCATCGGAACCGGAGGGCCAACCAAAGGCTCAGATTTGCCTCCGAGAAGAACGTCCATTTCCGCGCCAACGCCCGCGGAGACCGCTTGAGCCGCCACCTCCGGATCGACCATGTACAGCACCGCCGAAGGAACCAACTTTCGTGCGATAAAGAGACGCAGTATCTCCGTCGCGTCCCCCGCCGCCCCACCGCCCGTGTTGTCGCCCTGCTCCGCAAGAACGATCGGGTATTTTCCGAGTTGCTCGCCCTGAGCGAGTGCCGAGTCCGGCGGCAGCGGATCACGTTGCCACTGGCTGCGGCGATCCCAGACCCACTCGGCCAACTCGTTGGCGTATCGCTCAGCCAAGGCTGCATCGTTGTCGGTGACGACAATCACGGAAGTGCCAACCGTCGGATTGTCGATCCACTGGTATCCCACCCCGATGCTGGCGGATAAAACGCCGGGACGCCGATCGAGTTCTTGCAACTTCCGCACCGCGTCGCTCATCGGTGGTTCCGCATCAATCATTCGCGCGGCCGACCACAGCAAGGGCAGATAGCGCACCGCCATCGTGGGCCGCGCCTCGCCGGTGATCGTCCGCGCCATGATCCGCGCCGTATGCACGCCCCGTTCGGCCATGTCGACGTGAGGATAGGTCCGTTCCACGACCATCACATTCGCGGCCTGTTCCATGACGGGTGAAATGTTGCAGTGCAGATCATGTACCGCCATCACGGGAACCTTCGGCCCGACCAGTTGACGGACGCGGGACAGCACCTCTCCGTCGGCATCATCCACGCCCTCTGCGGCGAACGCCCCATGCAGACTGAGTAACACGCCATCGACGGGGAGCGCCTTTCGCAACCGGTCCAGCAAATCTTCGATGGCGCTCTCCAAGCTCTCCCTTGTGACAGGCGGACTGGTGTTCGCATCGATCCAAAGCAGCGGAACGTGCTCATGCCCTGTCTCGCGGACGCCGCGCACCAATCCATCGACAATCGTATTGGCGTCTCCGAGTGAACGAAGTTCTTCGCCGTACTTTATCGAGCGGGCTACCGAAATCAGCGTCGTTGCTGCGGCCGTGGGTGACGGTGCCGCGAAGCCACACGTCTCGTGTTCAATTCCACCGACGGCGATACGCATGATGACAACAAATCCTTAACGGCACTGGGCCGACGAAGTCATGGAACACAATTGATCGCGCTGGCAACACACCAACGTCCCTGCGCGTCACACGCGGCATAGTACATGCGATACCGGCCCGATGCGATCTGGATGAGTGACATCTCCTCCGCGATCGAAACCCGGAAATGTCCGAGGCAATTGAGGCAGCAGCGAAGTCGGCACTGCGGCCGGTCGCGATGGCCTCGACATCATGGCTCGGGTGAACCGGGGCCGCCGACCCAAGAGCAGGAACCTGCCGTTTGGCGTCCGAATTCATCGCACGAGGCCTCCTGGATTCCAAAGGCCGCGGGTGATCAGGTTGATCTCCTGAACAAAGGTCTATTCGGGAGTCCGCTACTCGGAATGCATCCTGCGATGTGCCGGTTGGGAACTCCGCACCCGACGCAGATTGTCGGAGGGATTTTAAGTGCATTGGACTGAGTTGTCTGCTACGATCCGCCCCGAGCTAGGCGATGGCCGTTATAAGTTTTTTAAGGGATCGATTGCGGTTCGGATTTAGAGTGTGTGAATCGTTTAACTTGTGGTCATCGACACCGTCGTAAGTTGCCGTCCGGATTTTCGCGTGTTGGCAATGGATTTATTGGGATTGACTGGTTTCACGAAACACCACGCTTGCAACCGTGTGCGGTCATGGCTGAAGTCTTAATGCCTATCAAAGTTGCGCTGCATCACAAAACTGTTTATCAGTATGATCGACTTGTCACACTGGGGGCGCAGGTTGTCCGATTGCGACCTGCACCACATTCGCGAACGACGATTGACGCTTATTCGCTGACGATTGAACCCAAAAATCATTTCATCAATTGGCAGCAGGATCCCCATGGCAATTATCTCGGTCGGCTGATCTTCCACGAAAAGACCGATCGTTTCTCCGTCACGGTCGATGTCGTGGCTGACATGACGGTGGTCAATCCGTTTGACTTCTTTCTGGAAGACGATGCGACGCAGTTTCCGTTTCATTACGCAGAAGAACTGGCGACGGATTTAAAACCGTTCCTGCACCTAGATTGTGAGACCTCTAACTTTCTGGCGTATCGCAGGACAATCGATGATTCACCCCGCCGCACGATTACGTTTCTGATTGAACTCAATCAGAAATTGCAGCAAGACATTAAGTACGTGATCCGCATGGAACCTGGCGTTCAGGCACCGGAGGAGACACTGCAAAAGCGTTCGGGATCATGTCGCGACTCGGCATGGTTGCTTGTGCATCTCCTGCGAAGTTTTGGGCTAGCCTCACGGTTTGTGTCGGGTTATCTGATTCAGCTCACGGCGGATCTGAAGCCGCTCGAAGGTCCTGAAGGCCCAACGGCTGACTTCACTGATCTGCATGCCTGGACGGAAGTCTTTCTACCAGGTGCGGGTTGGGTGGGACTCGATCCAACGTCAGGTCTCCTGACCGGCGAAGGGCATATTCCGCTGGCTGCGACACCAACGCCTCAAACCGCTGCCCCGATTTCCGGGGGTGTTTCAGAATCGGAAGTGGAATTCAGCGTGGAAATGACGGTGACTCGGATTCATGAGGATCCGCGTGTCACGAAACCGTACCCCGAAGACATTTGGGAACAGATCGACGCCGTAGGAGTGGAAGTGGATCGGCGCTTGCAGGCTGGTGACGTCCGGCTGACGATGGGTGGCGAGCCCACCTTCGTGTCGATCGACGACATGGAAAGCGAAGAGTGGAATACCGCAGCCGTCGGTCCGCATAAGCAGCGACTTTCCGATGAACTTATCCGCCGCTTGCGGAGTAAATTTGCGCCAGGTGGGGTGTTGCATTATGGTCAGGGGAAATGGTACCCTGGCGAATCATTGCCGCGTTGGGCGTACAGTTGCTTTTGGCGGCGTGACGGTCAACCCATCTGGAAAAACCCGGCACTGCTAGCGGATCTAGGCCTAGCGCCTGGCAAAGCGGATGCGAGTAAGCCCGTGGCGGACGAGAAACTGGCAGCTAACTTCATGTGTGAGTTAGTCGATCGACTGCATGTCGAAGATCGCTGGATCCGACCGGCGTATGAAGACGTGCTCCATATGCTGGAGATCGAGAACAAGCTGCCAGTTGATGTGGATCCTCGTAAATTTGATCCGGATGCCGATGAAGATCGTCGCCGTCTGAGCCGTGCGTTGACACGGGGTATCAGCCGTCCGGTTGGCTTTGTGTTGCCGTTGACACGTCCATGGTGGCAGGCAAACGCCAAGTGGACGAGTGGATTCTGGCCGTTCAGATCGCATCACTTGTTTCTGATTCCCGGCGATTCGCCGATGGGATTGCGGCTCCCGCTCGAATCGCTTCCGCTCACGGGCAATCGTGAATTGCAGGTCCATCCCCGCGATCCATTTGCCGATCGGGCACCTCTGCCTGGATATGCGGAGATCCGGAAGACAGCGCAGGAACGGCTTGCCACAGAACGTCGGGCGGTCGATGCGCCGCGACAAGTGCAAGTGCTGCAACGCTTGGGTCTCAGTGACGATCCGGAAGAATCCAGTGCAGACTATCAATTAGATCCGCTCGCGGCTGGAAATGTTGTGCGCACGGCCTTATGTATCGAACCACGTGACGGACAAATCCGCGTCTTTATGCCACCGGTGGGCACGCTGGAAGACTACCTCGAACTGATCGCGATGATCGAGGAGACAGCGGAGTCTCTCCAGACTCCCGTGATTATCGAAGGCTACCTGCCTCCATTTGACTATCGCATGGAGATGTTAAAGGTGACTCCTGATCCGGGCGTCATCGAAGTCAACGTGCATCCGGCACATGACTGGGAACAATTAAAAGACATCTCGGGGACAGTCTATGAAGAAGCGCGGCAGTGCCGACTGGGCACTGAAAAGTTCCAGATGGACGGCCGTCACACGGGCACAGGTGGCGGGAATCATCTCGTACTTGGGGGAGCCACACCAGCAGATAGTCCGTTCTTGAGGCGTCCGGATCTGCTATGCAGTCTCGTCGGATTCTGGAACAACCATCCGTCGTTGTCGTATCTTTTTTCTGGCCTGTTCATCGGTCCGACCAGTCAGGCGCCGCGGATTGACGAAGGCCGCGATGACGCGATGTATGAACTTGAGATCGCTTTCCAGCAGGTTCCGCCACCGGGTTCAAGCTCAATTTCTCACTGGATGGTAGATCGTCTGTTTAGAAACCTTTTGGTGGATCTCACCGGTAACACACATCGCGCGGAAATCTGTATCGACAAGTTGTATTCACCAGATCATACCGCGGGGCGCCTCGGGCTCGTTGAGCTCCGCGGATTTGAGATGCCCCCGCATTTGCGGATGAGTCTCACGCAACAGCTGTTAGTGCGGTCACTCGTCGCAATGTTTTGGCGGAAGCCGTACAGCGTGCCCTTGATTCACTGGCGCACGATTATCCACGATCGATACATGCTGCCACATTATCTTTGGCTGGATCTGATTTCCGTGATAGATTCGCTGCGGCTGGATGGCATCGACTTTGACGTGCAATGGTTTGGAGCACATATGGAATTCCGGTGCCCATTGATTGGCACTTTTGCATACAGTGGCGTGCACGTGGAATTGCGGCAAGCGTTAGAACCTTGGTATGTCTTAGGTGAGGAGCCTGGTGGCAGCGGCATGACGCGGTTTGTGGATTCGTCTCTCGAGCGACTTCAAGTCAAAGTGACGGGGATGTTTTCACCGGCCATGAGTCTCACGGTCAACGGCGTGCGGATTCCATTGCAATCGACAGGGACTCAAGGCGAATATGTAGGAGGCGTGCGTTACCGTGCATGGCAGCCGCCAAATTGCCTGCATCCAAACATTGGTGTTCACACGCCACTGGTCTTCGATCTAGTGGATACCGTGAACGATCGATCTTTGGGTGGCTGTCGTTATAATGTGGAACATCCGGGGGGCTTGAATCCTGATGGATATCCGATCAACGCGTTGGCTGCGGAAAGTCGCCGCTCGGGGCGTTTTTCCCGGATGGGTCACACGGGTGGTTTAATATTGCCAAAGACACCAAAGATGTCGCCTGATTTTCCATGTACGCTCGATTTGCGTCGCGGCACAATTTGAAACTCTGAAATACGATGGAATGGCGACAGGATTGTCTTTGAACCCAAGGCAGGAACGAATTTTCAGCTGCCCGCCGTTCGTCTATGACGAAGTTTACGGGAGTGATGGTGCGCCTCGCGGACACTGGGCCAAGTTTCTGGCAACGCTCCGCAGCGTTCCCAGCGGAGAATTCTCTCGCCGCAATGAGCAGGCCGAAAGAATGCTCCGCGAAAATGGCGTGAGCTACCATTCGGTGGGCGCGGAAGGCAATACAGCGCGCCCGTGGCGCCTCGACCTCCTACCAATGCTAGTCACTGCAGCAGATTGGGCGGTTATGGCCGAAGCGTTGGCGCAGCGCGCCCGTTTGCTGAATCTAGTGATCGCGGACATCTATGGTTCGCGCAATCTAATCAACGAGGGCACACTGCCACCGGAGGTCCTTTATGCCAATCCTGAATTCCTGCGACCATTCTGTAACATCGGCCGTTTGAATCAGCTTCCGATGTTTATGTACGGAGTTGAACTCGCGCGGTCCACGGAAGGCCAATGGTGGGTCATGGCTGATCGTTCAGAAGCACCGGCTGGTCCAGGCTTCGCGCTCGAAAATCGCATCGTTAGTTCGCGTGCGATGCCAGCCGCCTTCAAGCAAATTCCGGTCGCACGACTCGCCCCATTTTTTGCGCGCCTGCAAAATGCAGTTCGGCGTCGGGCACCGCGTCCGGGGGATAATCCCCGAGTCGTATTACTCTCCAGTGGACCTCGGCATCCTTACTATTTTGAAGACGTGTATCTGGCGAGATATCTGGGCTACATGATGGTGGAAGGCGGTGACCTCGCCGTGCGGAACGATGCCGTTTTTCTGAAAACACTTTCCGGTCTGGTGCCGGTCGATATCGTGTTGGCCCGCGGGGCGGAATCGGGACTCGATCCCCTCGAACTTGGCGGCTATGGGGCGCACGGAGTGCCTGGTTTACTGAACGCGATGCGATCCGGCAACGTCACCGTGACGAATATACCTGGCTGCGGCATCGTCGGGGCGCCCGTGTTTATGGCGTTTCTGCCGCAACTCTGCCAACGACTCTTGGGAGAACCGTTGAAGATGCCGTCCATTTCAACATGGTGGTGCGGCGAAGCAGACAGCCTTGCTTACGTGGTGCAGCAGCTCGATCAGCTAGTAGTGAAACCCGCGTTTCAAAAAAGTGGGGGCGAGGAAATCATCGTGAGCGATCTCACCGGCGAACAGCGTGAGAAACTCATCGCGGTGCTCCGCCTAAACCCGTGTGCGTGGGTGGCTCAGGAGAAAGTTGCGAGATCGGCAGTGCCGGTCTGGTCGGCGTCCGGAATCCAGAGCGGCCACGCCGCAGTTCGCGCATTCCTCGTCGAGGACGAAGACGAGTGGCATCTGATGCCGGGAGGCTTAATTAGGGTTGCGCCTGACAGCGGACCGATGCAGTTATCCATCGCTGCTGGTGACGGCAGTAAAGATTTGTGGGTGATTGCGAAGGAGAGAGTTGAGCCGGTCACGTTGCTGAATCCGCACGATCAACCGATTGAATTGCGTCGTACGTCAGCATTATTTCCCAGCCGTGTGGCGGACAACCTATTCTGGCTGGGACGATCGCTTGATTGCTGCGACTTCCTCGCACGCCTCATTCGCGCGTTGGCGGAACGCCTCGCAGACGAAGGTAATGTGGATCTCGCGGAAGTACATTTTCTGGCGCGGGCTTTGAGTGAATTTGGGCAGTTAGAACCCGGTTTTGTGGTGGATGGGTTGGAATCACAACTGCCAACACTGACCGAAGCACTGCCTGATGCGGTGTTTGATGCCGGAGAATATGGAGGGCTCGCCCGCGTGGTCAATGAACTGACGCGTCTGGCGTCGCTGGTTCGTGACTGGATCAGTCCCGACACTTGGCACCGCATTAACGTCACAGTCGAGAAGTTCCGGACTTCGTCGCAAAAAGAATGGCGAGATATTACCGATGTCGTGAGTACCGCCAACTCCCTTGTCGGAGATATTGCGTCTGTGAGTGGACTCGTATTTGACGGCATGAATCGCGGTCCGGCATGGCGGTTTTTAGAGCTTGGACGATGTCTCGAACGCGTCAATTCGACAGCCAAGCTGCTGCTGTCCGCTGAATGGAAGCGTGGCCCCGCATCTACAGCTCTCTTGAAGACACTCATCGAAGTGCTGGATGTGCGGATGACGTACCGTTTTCGATACCGTGAGAACTTCCATCGAAACGCCGTGCTAGACCTGACCATCACGGACGAGACTAACCCACGTTCACTGGCATTTCAATTAGATCGTGTTGTCTCGCATGTCGATCGTTTGCCTGGTTTTGAGGCACGTCCGTTGCGGTCAGAAGAGATGCGAATTGTCATGCATGCGGCGCATGCCGTGCGATCACTCACCAGCGAAGACCTCGCCGCCGCACATCCCAAAGCCGTGACTGCCGCTCTTAAGATTGTGGACGACGGCATGACGCAGTTGTCGAATGTGCTCACACGAAAGTATCTGGTGCATTCCGGTGTGCCACGACAGTTTACGGAATTCGGCGGAGGTGCTCCGTGAAGTATCGGATCACGCACAAAACAAAGTATGAAAGTCATGAGTCCGTATCGATTGGCCACAATCAGGCATGGCTCGAATCTCGGCCGGTAAACTGGCAGTTGGTCGATTCGTTCAATCTGCAGATTGATCCTGAACCCTCAGTTCGTACGCGGTGGGTAGATGCCTTTGGAAATCCCGTACATCTTTTTTCTTTCAATGAAGGCTATCGTCAACTCACAGTGACAGCAACCTCCGTGGTTACGGTGACCGAGATACCACAAGCTGATGCTCAATTCAGCATCCCATGGGAGCAGGTTGTCTCCGATGTTCAGCAGCATGCCACTCCCGACGATCGCCATGCCGCCGAGTTTGAGTTTGCGTCGCCCCGCATATTTTGGTCTCTTGAGAAACGCCAATATGCCTTGGAATCGTTTTTGCCGGGACGTGATATGTCGGATGCGTTGCTGGATCTGATGGGGCGGATTCATCGAGAATTTGTTTACGACAGTGCGGCGACGACCGTCAACACACCTGTTGATGAGGTGTTTCGCTTGCGACGCGGCGTGTGCCAAGACTTTGCACACGTGCAGATTTCGCTGCTCAGATCACTCGGTATTCCAGCCCGGTATGTCAGTGGCTATTTGCGTACCGTACCCATGCTTGGCCAGCCACGGCTTGTCGGAGCTGACGCGACTCACGCGTGGCTGTCCGCCTACTGCGGCAGCGGTGTGTGGCTGGATGTCGATCCGACAAACAATATGATTTGTGCCAAAGACCACATTACCCTCGCGTGGGGCCGCGACTACAGCGATGTCCCACCGCTCACCGGGGTTTTTATCGGCGGTGGCCAACATCGATTAATCGTCAACGTTGATGTGTTGCCATTGGCGTAACACGCGTGTTGTCAGCGTAGAGGTTGCGGTCTTTGAATTATCGTTTGTCTAGAGGCGGAACGCGTTGCATGCTGCGGCGAAGCGCAAGTCCGAGACCAAGCACAGTGGTTGCTGTCAGTCCGATTGGCATTGCATGGGAGGGGTTGACAACGTAATGCGTCGCTCCGTGCTGATGCGCCGGATCACCGTGGCCTTCGTGGGCGAATGCGGCCGAGGCCAGAAGGAGAAATGCCGTAAGCAGAGAGGCAGATCGAAACATAATGAGAATTACCTAATGATGTTATTAATAAATTTCTGAACACTTTGCACAATGAGACATCGCACTGAGCAAGTGGGAGTCGTCTCGCAACAAGTCAACTACGTGAGTCTCTGCTTCCATTCGGCGACCCGCAGATTCACAGACGTTGGGCCACCGCTTCCGAAACTTTGCAGAGCCAACAGGGCGTTGCGGGTTCCCAGTACATTTTGCACGTCGTCCTCAATCAAATTACAGACTTCCCGAAGTTCTGCTAGGGGTAAATCGCTGAGCCGACATCCGCGCGCTTCGCAATGCGATACCAGTCTGCCGACGGTCTCGTGTCCCGTTCGCATCGGCACACCTTTCTTGATCATGTATTCCATCAGCGCAGTGGCATCCAGAAATCCGTCTTCGATTCGAGCTTCGATTTTGTCGAGCTGCAATTCAGCCCCAACGACGATGGATGGTGCAAGTTCCAGAGAAGCGTGCAACGCATCATACGCCGTGAACATCGCAAGCTTGTCTTCTTGCAAATCGCGGTTGTACGCCAGCGGGAGGCTCTTGATCAGGATCAACAACTGTGGCACCGCACCCATCACCCGCGCTGTGCGGCCACGAATGAGTTCCAAAACGTCCGGATTACGCTTTTGCGGCATGATCGAGGAGCCGGTAGTATAAGCATCCGGCAAACTCAAAAAACTAAACTCCGTCGTGAACCAAATGATCCATTCTTCCGCCCATGTACTCAAATGAGCAGCGATCAAGGATAGACAGAACACAAATTCGACCAGAAAGTCACGATCGCTGCTCACGTCCAAGCTGTTCGCTGCCACAGATTCAAATCCTAGTAGCTTGGCGGTCAGATCCCGTTCAATCGGCAATGTGGTGCCGGCTAAGGCGGCTGCGCCTAGCGGGCTCACGTTCACGCGTTTCCGACAATCTGCCAGCCGTTCACGGTCTCGTTGGAATTTTTCCACGTAGGCCAACCAGTAATGTGCTGCAAGTACCGGCTGGGCACGCTGCATGTGCGTGTAACCTGGTAGGACGACATCTGCATCCTGATCGCAGCGTGTGAGAAACGCTTTTTGAATTGTGGCGAGTAACTTGTCCAGTTCATCGATCGCATCGCGGGTGTAGAGTTTCAGATCAGTTGCCACCTGATCATTGCGACTACGTCCCGTATGCAGCTTGCGTCCGACGTCACCGACCCGCGTGATCAAGGCATTTTCAATGTGCATATGGATGTCTTCGAGATCAGTGCGAAAGACAAACTGCCCCGCGGCAATTTCCTCACCGATCTGATCCAGATGAGCACAAATATGATCACGATCGTCGGCGGTGATCAGACCAGCGTGCGCAAGCATTGTGGCATGTGCCATCGAGCCGCGAATATCGACTGCATACAGTCGCTTGTCAAAGCTAATGGACTCGGTGAACGCTTCGACGCGCGGATCAGTTGCCTGATTGAATCGTCCGCTCCATGCTTTAGCCATGAATATCCGTCCCTTGAATAAATACCGTGTTTCTTGAAGCGTGATCCACCCCAAGATCAACCGCCGAAAGGAGTTTACTCCGGACGCTTGCCATGTTCCACGATCACGGTGGTCCGAATTCCCCCGCGGGGCGTAAAAGCAGCTTCAATTTTCATCCATCGCGGTTGTGTGACAGCGACGAGGTCATCCAGAATCATGTTGGTAACCCGCTCGTAGAATGCCCCATGGTTTCGATACTGTTGAAGGTACATTTTGAGTGACTTGAGCTCATAGCAAACTTGATCGGCGATATAAGTGATTGTCAGGGTTGCAAAGTCTGGGTGGCCAGTTTTTGGACACATCGAGGTGAATTCTGGGGCAACCGTGTCGATTACGAAATTTCGATGTGGATAAGGATTTTCGAACGTTTCTAGGAAATCTTGGGACGGTACAGACATGGACTGAGGGGGCCTTTAAAATAGGGATTATAGAGTGACGCGGCGTTGAATGCGTGGATTGGAACCAATGTGATCATGCCAATAAACGTCCACATTCACCAGCTTGGATGATTGGTTTTGTAGTGGATGATGAGTTCCCAGCCAACCAGTTTTCAAGACATCGCCTTACAGCAGAGTAGAGTCGAGTGGACGCAGCAAAAATGCCGACAAGGTTTTCACCGAATCATAGGCATCTCGCCCGATTCGAACGAACGAATCACCGTCCTAAAATCCCGATTCCCGTTTCGGAAGCAAGCGACTACTCACTAACGCTGATAAATCGGCTTGCTACAATGGTGAAACCAGCGGGCGGAAGGCCTGTCTGCGGAACGCGCACTATCAGTCCATTCTGGAAGAAGAAATAACGGAGAACTTGTTCGATGAGCCTTGCGATTACCGCGATTCACGGCCGTGAAATTCTGGACAGCCGTGGAAACCCTACAGTAGAAGTCGATGTGCAGCTCGAAGACGGCACGATTGGTCGCGCAGCGGTTCCGAGCGGAGCCAGCACGGGGGCTCACGAAGCCTGCGAATTGCGGGACACAAATCACAAAACACGTTACCTAGGCAAAGGTGTGTTGCAGGCTGTTGAAAACGTAAACGGCGAAATCGCCGACGCGCTCATGGATATGGACGCCTACGATCAAGCCGTTATCGACCAGATAATGCTGGAGCTCGACGGTACGCCAAATAAAGCACGCTTGGGCGCTAACGCCATTCTTGCGGTTTCACTGGCGACCGCTCATGCAGCATCGGCAAGCTGTGGTCTGCCCCTGTTTCGCTACCTTGGCGGCGTCGGTGCCAACTGCCTACCTGCTCCGATGATGAATATCATTAACGGTGGGGCTCACGCCAACAACGGAATTGATATTCAGGAGTTCATGGTTATGCCGCTGGGCTTCGACTGCTTTAGCGATGCGTTGCGAGCCGGCACAGAAATTTTTCATAATCTCAAAAAAGTGCTCGCCGCCAAAGGGATGAGCACGGCAGTTGGCGACGAAGGCGGATTCGCTCCGGATCTGAAGACCAACGAAGAGGCACTGCAGGTCATCATGCAGGCCATCGAAAGTGCCGGGTATCAGGCCGGTGAACAGATTCAAATCGCGCTCGACTGTGCCGCGACGGAATTCTTCGATTCCAAAACAAGTATCTATACGATCGATGGCAAGAAGATGGATTCCGACGGCATGGTTGACTTACTCGATCAGTGGGCCAAGAAATATCCAATCTGCTCAATCGAAGACGGCTGTTCCGAAGACGATTGGGAGGGATGGAAGAAACTGACCGATAAACTGGGTGGGGAGCTGCAATTGGTCGGCGACGACCTGTTCGTAACAAACGTAAGTCGCCTCAGTAAAGGGATTGAAAAGGGGATTGCGAACAGTATTCTCGTCAAAGTTAACCAGATCGGCACACTTACCGAAACAATTCAGGCCGTACAACTCGCGTATCGCAATGGCTACACGGCTGTCATGAGCCACCGGTCAGGTGAAACCGAAGACACCACGATCGCTGATCTGGCAGTGGCTCTACGAACAGGTCAAATTAAAACAGGTTCGGCCAGTCGTACTGACCGAATTTGCAAATACAACCAACTGCTCCGCATCGAGCAAATGCTGGGCGACACCGCAACCTTTGGTGGCACGATTGGCTAGTGTTCCCAGCGAGTAATTCGAACAGCGATGGCCGACAAAGAACCTGACAGCGACATTGAACCGACCTCTGAAGAACTGATCTCAGTTCCGCAGACGGTCGGTTCTTTTTTAATTTCCACTGCGTTTTGGGCCGCGCTGATGGTTTCGGCAGTCATGTACGCAGCAGTATCACTGACACCGAAAATGGCCGACTGGATTAGTGTCCGACAACAGCATGCCGCCAACGCCATGCGACTTCAGGAATTGGAAGACGAGGCAGACTATCTCGAACGCGTCGCTGCAGCCTTGAAGCTTGATCCCGAGTTCGCGCAGCGACTGGTTCACACCACGCAGGCTGGAAGTGGTCAGAAGGACTTTGTGCCTGTTTCTGACAACCTGATATTCGGTGGCACAAAGCCCAAAGTTTCTGCCCCAGAACCATTGCTTCAGCCAGCGGTGGCGGAAGTCGTGATGCATCTTGCAAGTCATCAACAACATCGAAGGTGGTTACTGTGCGGTGCCGCAGGACTGACAATCCTAGCCTTTACGTTACTCAATGAATCGGGGGCCAGCATCGTACAGTCCGCATGCAGTTCAATGCTGCGATTCGTGCGAGTCGCCTTTGCGCGGTATCGCCAAAGTCTGCCGATCGACTCTGATCAGCAAACCGATCTGGACGACGAGTAAAATATCCGAAATCAAGCCTATGTCATCTCCGGCGGCGCATGTGTCTTGACTGCAGTGACGACAGTGTTATGCCCACGTCCATTAGTGACCACCATGCCTTCATTGCAGGTCAGCGATGATCCGTGCCGGAAGTCCGGCGCAAGGCCGTTGATGTCCGTCACTTCCCCACCGGCTTCAAGGACCACCAGAATGCCTCCGGCATGATCCCAGATCTTTTCCTGATAACCTTTCCGCGTCGGCAGACGTAGGTACAAGTCCGCATCGCCGCGCGCCACTGCCAGATATTTGCACTGACTGTCCATCCGAATCGGTTCCAGTTGAATCCCAAGTTCGGAGGCAATCAGCCCTGACCAGTCATGGGAACTGTGTCCGGATTCGACCGATTCACAGAATCGCATTTCCGTTGTTTTTGAGACCTGTGTCACCATGATTCGAGTTGGCGACGCGTCTGGTTCAGACAGTGGCTGCATCCACGCTCCTTGTCCGCGAACAGCCCATGCAAGCACGCCTGTGCCGTCGGGTTTATTCGCAAACGGCATATTCGGGCACCCAAGAACGCCAACTTCGATCTCACCATTGATGATCAGTGCCAAAGAAATTGCGTACTGCTCCTTTCGCAGAAATCCCTTTGTGCCGTCGATAGGATCGAGCGTCCAAAATCGCGGGCTGTATTCTGATGTTTCTCCGCGGTCAATCCAGTCACATATCTCAACCCCCGAAGCAACAACGCCTACTGCTGTGCATTCCCGGACCACGCGCGCCAGAAAATCTCCCCCAGCCGGAAGCCGAAGCTCTGCGGCCCCTTCTTCGCCAATGACAGGATCGTTGGGGAAATCATACTGAAGTCGACGGCAGATGATGGCCTGACTTGCAAAGTCCGCGACGGTCACGGGACTCTTGTCTTTTTTCGCCAACGATTCAGTTGTGATGGCTGACTGGACTGAATGGCAAACGATCGCAGCTTGCCGGACGGCAGTGAGTGCTGTTTCAAGTTCACGTTGAAAAGAGGCTGGCATTGGCTGGTGTTTCACTCCGAGAAAGGTGTGTCCTGTGGTCCAGGAACACACGTCCGATGAACCCTCAATTGCAAGCGAACAGTTGCGCGATATCGTTCAGTCGATGTAGATGAACTCGTTCGAATTGAACAGCACCACGCAAAGTGATGCCAGAGCCAACTCATGCGAGGAAAGAGTTCTCTGCGGATTCTCAGAATCTGATTGCTGAAATCGATCTGTCTGTTGCTGCACGTGCTCCGCAGCCATTTGCATTTCGACTTGGGACGGCTCTCGATTTAGGACGGCTCGCCAGACTGCAGCAATCTGACCTGTCACGGCCTCAGGCTCATTCTTCGTGATACGTCCCGCAAGTGACGCGGCGCGATTGTGAATAAATTCATTATTAAGCAGCGTCAGTGCTTGAGGTGCAACAATCGTGACGTCGCGCTGACCACAAGGAAGAGTCGTGTCGCAGAGATCAAACGCCGTCATCATCGGTGGTAGCAGACTCCGCTGGGTGAAAATGTAGAGACTTCGTCTGTGCTGCTCGCTCTCCGGAGATGCGGTCCACGCCGCCGCCTTGCGTGACAGACCTTCGAGCGCCTCGGCACTGATGGTGGGAAAAAAGCCTGGGCCACCAATTCGCAGATCCAGTTCGCCACTGGCTGCAAGAAACCCATCGCGCACGGCTTCAGCCTCCATGCGACGTCGATTGGCACGCCAGAGAAATCTGTTAGCGGAATCCTTCTGCACATAGGCATCATGCTGCGGATGCAGAGAAGACTGCTGCCACGTGGCAGATGTTAAGATCAGTCGATGAATGTGTTTGAGACTCCAATTGTTATCGATCAACTCCGTGGCTAACCAATCAAGTAACTCTGGATGCGTCGGTCGATCACCAGTGAAGCCGAAGTTATTTGAAGATCTCACCAGCCCTTCCCCAAAATGATGCTGCCAGAGACGATTCACAATGACACGAGCGGTGAGTGGATTACGCGGGCTAGCAATCCAGTCGGCGAGTTGCAGTCGCCCACCTGTCACATGCACGTCCTTGACAGGCAAACTTGCATCCTGTTCCGTTTGCTTTCCTGGCACGCATGACAAGACGCCTGCCGTCACCGCTTGCATGGGATGATGACGCTCCCCGTTCTTCAGCACATACAAAGGTGATGGCGTTGTGGTGACGTCTGTCCAGCCCAGAACTTCCCGATATCCGAGGACATCAGCATGGGGACCGCCGAGCAGGTCGCTAGGTCCCGGTGAAATTGGTCCGGGCCAGAACGCAGCGGCGATCCGGTAGTAATCTTCCTGCGGAATTGGATCAAATTTATGATCGTGACAACGCGCACATTTTGTGGTCATCCCCAGAAACGCTGAAGACGTCGCGTGGACTAAGTCTTCGAGTCTCTCGTATTTGTAATCCTCCGCGTCATTAGGCTCGTCATTCCATGTTCCCAGACGCAGAAAACCGGTGGCTATCACCGTAGATTCAGAGCGCAGAGGCATTTGATCGCCCGCAAGCTGTTCCCGGATGAACTCGTCGTAAGGCATGTCACTGTTGAAGGCATTAACCACCCAGTCCCGATACTTCCAAGCAAAGGGCTTTGTTTGATCGCGTTCATAGCCGCTGGTCTCTGCAAAGCGTACCACATCCAGCCAGTGCCTCGCCCAACGTTCTCCGAAATGCGGTGAATCTAGAAGATTATTGACAAGAACGCTGATCGATGTCGCAACAGGATTGGCGTTGCCTTTCGCGATCTGCGCGTCGGATGCCGGTAAGCCTATCGTCGTCCACGACAGACGTCGAAAAAGTTGGGCGCGAGCTGCGGGGGGTGCAGGTGTCAGGCCGTGTTCCTGTAATGCAACTTGGATAAAGGCATCGATTGGATTTGAACCTGCCGGAACTGCGGCCGACCACGGTGGATTCAAGCGACGCAGCGGCTGAAACGACCACCAGTCCCGACCGCCACGCACATCGTTGGTCCGCTCGTAGATATCCAGTCGCCGGTCAACAGGAAAAATGGCTCCGGCGTCAATCCATTGCCGCAGAATCTCCACATCTCCCGCCGCAAGTACACGAGATTCACCATGATAGGGAGGAGGCATCTCGCCGGAGCTAACCCGCTGAAACAACAGACTCTCAGTGGCAGAGTTACGCGTCACTGCGGACCCGCTCTCGCCGCCAGCCAAGATTGCAGAAGCAGTGTCCACTGCCAGTCCGCCAGATGGATTTCTGGACTGATGACATTCAAGGCAATTGCGGATGAGGATGGGAGCGACATGATTTTCAAAATCGACAGCCGGCGGATCTTCGGCTAATCCCTGACTACCGCCCAGAAATAGCCAACACCCGATGCACCACGTCCACGAGTAAAAATGCAATTGAGGAATCATAGAGGTCTTTTCCAGAGGGTGGCCATCCACAACGGCATCAGGTAGCACAAGGATGCTCACGCTGATCTCCGCAACACCAATCCAACGTGGGGAGTTTAGGATCAGATGTGCATTTGTCGATGCCTCACAAAAAAAACAGACCAGCGAGCGCTGCGCCGCAATGGCACCTGAGACCTGCGCGAGTGCGAGAAGCCGGGCTAGCGTCCTGCAGATCTGAGGCGTGGCCCTAGATTATTGATTTCAGGCGTAAAGTGCGGAGCAATCTTCCGGTATTAGAGATACCGGATCCTTTTGCGAATGTCCGTGTTCACGCTTTGATAGCGAGTTCTGACGCTGCCTGCGCTAAACATTTGAGTTCGAATCGATTCGACATCGTCGGCCCCGATCGCATTGTGAAAAATGGGATGCAAATAGTCGATTCCCGCCGGTGACAGCAGCATGCGTTTTGCGTCATAGAATGACGGATGAACTGATCGAGGATGAATCTCACCCGACTGATCACGAAGTTTGTTGGCTGAAATTGATCCGATTCGAAATCCGGATGCACGTTCGTACTGCAGAGTCGCTATTTCATTCGATTCTCCCGATACGAGCAGATCGACTGCTTTTCCGCCGAGTTGCGAAGCATAGAACCTGTCAAACAGAATTGGACGTCCGCCGCGTTGCGTGTGCCCAATTTTCCGAATGAAGACGGAAGAAGATAGCGGCTCATGTGTCCGCATCTCATCAAAAACATGCTCTCCCAATGAACTGGTTAGCATGCGCCCAATCGCATCCGCCGCTCCACTATAATAGACGTTGCCAGCCGGATCGAAGGTTGGCTTTGCAGCACCTAGTTCCGTGCCGTCGGAATTTCTCGCACCTTCACCAACCACAATGACCACATTTTGCTGCAGGTCATACAGATGCAACACTCTTGCCGTCAGTTGCTCAAGATGAATCGGGACTTCAGGGATCAAAATAATATCAGGTTGCGCGTATGCGGCACCCAAGGCAATGTATCCCGATTGACGACCCATGACCTCAACGATAGCCACACTCCGGTGACTTTCAGCCGTCGTGCGCAAACGCTCGATGCTTTGCGCAACAACAAAGACAGCCGTTGCATAGCCTGGCGTCGCATAGTTCACAATGTCTTCCAGTTCCATTGAGTCGCGTGTGCGCACCAAATCTTTGCGCGACTTTCCGCTCGCGTCAATCGGGCGTTGAATCCATTCATTGGCTTCGTCGATGTAATTTAACCCCAGATCATTGTCAATTGTTTTGGGTGCCAGCACGCAGGGCAGAATCTCGGCAATCGGCTGCATACCGTTGATTGTGCCGTCGCCCCCAATGCAGATTAATCCGTCGAGTTTTAGCTTTCGTACATGCGTAGCGAAAAGTTCAAGAAGGTCTTGATGTGTCTCATCAAGGTAGGTCCGCGACGATCCCAACAATGTGCCACCTTTGCACGGATCAAGTTCCGGAATCGTCGTAAAAAGTGGATTGAGATGCACATGCGGCACGCGACGATCAAGCAGTCCCGCATAGCCGCGCTGCAGTCCAATGATCTCGATTTTGAGCGAATTCGCGCGCGCGACAGCTCCGTAAATGGTAGCGTTCAACGCCGGAGTGTCACCGCCAGCGGTCAAAATCCCTATTCGCTTCATAAATTTTGTAATCCTAGCGGCAATTGTCGATCAACCTCGCTACGCGGATGAACGAACTGATTCGGCCTTCGAGGTTTCACGCGTTTTGGCGACACATTTAACGCTACCATGCGGAGTATTTTGTGCCGGCCCAGAGTCAGGAGTCTAAGCGTAAGGAGTCTATCAGTCTCCCCGTTGTAGGCAAATGTTAACTGTCAATCACCCCGGTCATTCTCTCGTGGATCGATGGGGCGCCGAAGCAGTGTCGCAAATTATAACTGAGGTATCACACCGAATCGCCAAAATGAACGACTCTGACCAACGTCGAAAAGCGCCGCGTGACGGGCCCAAGTCAGACCGTTTAATTGAATTGATAGCAATGCTTCCGATGCCATAATCTCAAACGTACCACTGCCGATGCAAGTGACAGTTCCCCGATCGTGACTGACAGGCCCAGCGTAATCAAGATACAGTAAGCGATGGGGCGGTAACTGTTCAGTTGCAATCGGTTCATCACAGCACGGCTGCCGAAGCAGTCGCCAGCACAAAGCATGGTCACCATGCTCCAGCAGGAAATCCCAGTGCCAGTACGGATAGTCGTGCAGCAGAATGGTGAAGCGTTGCGCCATAGAATATGAGCCGACTGCTTGCGGCCTGAATTGCGGATCAATAACCCTCGGACACCACATCGGCATCGAAGTGAATGGGTTCAAGTTTCAGACGCAGACGACATTCGTCCAGCATCGCTTGAGTCACACTGGCACCAATACGCGTCACTCCAATTTCTCGACACTGCAGTAAACTGTCCATGTCTCGTACGCCACCTGCTGCCTTGACCTGCACGTTTGGATCGGCATATTTCCGCATCAATCGCAGATCGTCCATGGTGGCCCCACCAGTCCCGTATCCCGTGGATGTCTTAACCCAGTCGGCCTTGAGTTCATTACAGATTTCACAAAGGCGGATCTTATGCTGGTCTTCTAGATAGCAATTTTCAAAGATCACTTTCACTTTCTGACCAGCTGCATGTGTTACGGCAATCACGGCTTCTATGTCCTGACGCACATAGTCCCAGTCTCCGCTAAGCACGCGACTGAGATTGCATACCAAATCCAATTCTTCTCCGCCGTCCGCTAATGCCTGCCGCGCTTCAGCCACTTTCACAGTCGTCGCGTGGCCACCATGAGGGAACCCGATTACGGTGCTTGCCTTGACGCCGGAGCCGTTTAAGATCTGGGCACATCGGGAGAGATAGTGAGGCTGAATACACACACTCGCGGCCTTGAACACCATTGCCATTCGGCAACCGATTTCAAAGTCCGAAAAAGTTAATGTCGGCTTCAGCAACGAATGATCGATCATGCTGGAGATGTCTTCATAGGTGTAGTGCATATGGCAGACTCGCAATGGTGACTTCAAGTGGTTTTATCGAGAGGGTCCAGCGGGTTATTTTGACGCGTTATGATTTATGAGGCTCCGGAAACTAGCCTCGCCACCAGCACGCCACGGGGAATTATGCCAGATCACGGAATCGTTGTCACATCTCACGAACCTCTGATGTCTAGATCTCCCGCAACGCCTGAATTTTCGGTAGTGCCGGATTGAACGGCTTAAAAGAACCAAACAGAAGCAACGGCAATTTGTGCGCTTTCGGCAAGCGTTTTCCGAAAGATGGCCGTTTTTAAGTTGCTTTTAGCTGTACACTTCCACAAATCGCCGAAGACATCTTTGGATGGGGTCAAGATGGACTGCGTGCGTTTGTTTGCGCTGTTTAAAAACAGCCAGCGACGCCATTGCCGGAGGGATGTCGGATGCGAATTGAACGGAATTCATTCATCGCGATTACGCTGCTTTTTATGGCAGGCTGTTCGGCCAGTCGTCAGGCGCGTCAGGCCGAAAACTTCCCCAATAACACTGATCCCGTCGCAATGCCAATCCGTCATGCGGATGAATACGACATCGATGCGAGGAATTACGAATACGAGGCGGCTCCGGCAAACGATGACACGTTACCCCCATCACAAATCCGAAACCCCTCACAAGTTCCACTCCATGAACCAATCCCAGCCCCTCCGGCGATTGGTGTTTCTCGGGTGAAGAGGGTCAGCCAACAGCAAGATGCTGACCACAGACCTGAACACAACAATTACGGTGATGACAGCTGTGGCGACGGTTATAGAATTGGACAGCAGACGCATTTTCCTCCGGTATACTTTAACGAAGGCTGCGTCACTTCGTCGCCTCGATGTCCGGGAAAGACGACTCTTGAAAAATTTGCCCAAGGCTGGAATCTGCGTGCCAAACCACATCGACGCAGCCGCCTTGAAACGACCTACGACTGCCGCAAAGGATTGGCATGTGAACCCGGCTTCATTCTGCCAGAAGGCTGTAGTTCAACGTTTCCGAGAGCAAGATCGAATCGTGATTCACGTTCCAGCGTGAAACAGTACATCGGGGGAGCGTTAGTCGAACCACGCACAGCACCTCATGCAAATTATGGAGGGAGTCTTGCCGATCCACTACAGGAAAATAGTTGGGATGAGCAGGCCGGTGCGGAGAATGCACATTCGTCTCCCGACGAGATGCTGGATCTGCCCTCTACGCTGGAAACACCAACCCAATCACAACCGTCGCAACATGTTCCAAATGTTCCAGTAATCGAATCCGCGCCTGCCATTCCGCTACCGGAAGCGCAACCAGATTTGTCACCCGCACCATTGATTCAACTCCCAGAGGCCCCTCCGAAGATCCCTCAACAGGTAGACCCAAGTGCCGTGAACCGCATCTTGAGACCGCCCATGTGGCCTCGCTTGGGCTCCACCGCTGGAACTTATCGCAGCGAAACCGGGCCAACGCCGGGTGTGAGCGATGACGGATCACTTCCCGTAATTGAACCCGGTCGCAAAATCTGAGTTCGACCCACGCACGGCGTCTATCTTAAATCAATCCGGGTTTGGGAGCCGTGCTAGCTCGTACTGAAATCCACCCGACAGGATCGGGAAACGGCACCATGTCTTAGGATCTAGGTTCTTATCATCGACATGAAACGATGGCGCATAGCGTTCACGTTTCCACTGGTTTCTGGACCACAGTGTGAAGAAACGCCGAACCCATGTGGTTAGCTGACAGGCACTGTATTCCGGATGTTCGCGCCGCAGTGTTTCCAGAATTTCTGTGGGACTGAATTTGTCTCGAATCGCTAGCCGCTCAATGTGATCAAGCAACGCATACGGCATCAAATCACCTTCGTCCGTCTGTTCGTACTCCCGCGGTCGCAACTCGGCGGTGGGTTGCTGCGCATTCACAACCTGCAACACAGAAACGGACTCTACGCCAGCTGATCCGTGGATCTCGACGCTCCGGAGCCATTCTCGCAGAAACGCTTTGTCAATCCCTGCGATGGGACTGAGTCCTCCGGATGTGTCACCGTCCATCGTGGCATAACCAACTGCGGCTTCAGATCGATTACTGGTCGCAAGCAGCAAGGCGTTGCGAATATTTGTCAGCATCCACACGGACGGTGATCGTGTTCTGGCCTGAATATTCTGCAACGCAATATCGTCCTGCTGCCATGTAAGTTTGCGTTCAATTGTGGTTTCAATCGCTGTTGTATAACGCTGCACGATGTCATCGACGTCGATTTCATAGTAATTTCCGCCCACCCCACGTGTCACTTTTTCCGCTGCGTTCCGTGTCACCTCTGAGCTGTTTTTGGTGGTCTGATAGATCCCCGCAAACAGGCAGTGCATCAGCGTATCGACATTGGATGCTTCGGTCAGTTTGGGGATGTAACTCAGCCGCGATTTAAACTCATCCAGCCCTAAGTCTTGGATGCCGCGTTCCACCATGCTGCGAATGAGGACGGCACAGGCGGAAGAATCTGCCCCGCCACTCATGCTGACCACAAACCCCCAAGCACGACTCTTTCTCAGATAATCGAACAATGCCAATGCGATGACCTGAGTGAATTCATCAATTTTTGATTCCGCCTCCAATTCGTGTGGCGATTCGAGCGGACTATAGACGGGATTAAACTTTCCAAGGATGGGAAGAATGCGTTGCGAAATGTCTTCGGTGACATGCGCTGCCATGGCATGAATTCCAGCACGCCGCGTACGTGTAAGTTCCACATCCACATCCGCGGCCACCACATCGATCTCGTCAAATCGAAATCGAGCCCCGGCCGCAAGCATGTCTCCCCCTGAAGCAATCAACGCGCCACCGTCATAGACGGCTCGACCCGCTTCATTGCCGATCAAATTTGCATAGACATAGCTGACGCCGAACGAACGTGATCCTTCCAGCACAAAGCGTTTGCGAATTTCATGCTTTCCAAACGCAAAGTGACTGGCGCTGGGGTTAAGAATGATATCCACGCCACATTCAGCCATCCGGTTGCCCGGGCGCCCTGCAACCCAAGCGTCTTCGCAAATCTCAAAACCGATCCGCACACCATCACACTCGAAGAGCAGATCACCGATCGGCCACGTCCGACCGTCAGCATGAAACTCACTGACGGTATCTGCCGGCCATGCGCGAAACCACCGCGGTTCATAGTGCAGCCCATCACCTGCCAGATGCTGCTTCGGGACAAAGCCCATTACCCGACCATGTGACATGACACAGACTGCGTTATAAACCCCGTTGGTTACGAACAGCGGTAATCCCACGGACACAATCATGCCATCCGTTTCGGGGACAATTTTCTGCAACATTTCCCATGACGTACGCCAGACGTGCGGGGCCAGAAACATGTCTTCACAGCCGTAGCCGGTGATGCAGAGTTCCGGCAAACACAGGACCTGCACGTCCTTTCGCCGCGCGAGCTGAATTGCCTGCTGAATACGGTCGGTGTTGCCTTCCCAGTCGAGTGGCGTTTGATTCAAAATCCCCGCGCCGAGTCGAAGCCGTTTCATGTTTAGATCTCATTCGTCATCGCCGTGTCGTTCCGTTACTCAGCACACTGTAGGTGATGCCGGAACTGGTTGCGACATTGATCGCAAATGTCGATCATGATTATCACACTTACTGGGAGGTCGACTAGTTGCCGGCTAAGTTGCGATAAGCTGCAAGTGCTGCGACTCGGGCTTCATCCGTGTCAAAGCCCAGTGAATCATGGGCAAAGAGCGTCACGTTCGAAGTGCGGGCTTTATGACCGATTTCTTCCAGTTCGATGTCCCGCAGATAGGCTGCAGCGACCAACGCAACGTCACGGGTCTGGACTTTGTAGTTCGTGCCAATGGGTGGCTCGCCCACAATGCGTACTTTCACGCCCTGACCTCGTTCAGGCCAGAGAATCGTATCATTCTCAAGCAATGATTCAATCAGCAGAAGGTCTTCTGTACTTTTGAGCTTTGCCAGACAGAGCAGAGACAGAATCATGTCCGGCCGACTGGATTTGCTCTTTACGATGCGAAGCGCCACCAACCGACCAGACTTTAAATCGTGCTTCATCGAAAAAAGCAATGGTCGTTCCGCGGCGATTCCTGCGGTACTGCCGGTCCGGATTATCCACGCCTCTGCAAGTCCCCGCAGGGTCTTCGCGTGGACGCCGACAGTAATGAGTTCGCTGAAACGAGGTTCATCAAATACGACTGAGATATTTGTCGATGTCGCACGGATAAGTCGTGTGTTTGATTCACTTGCCAACAGCATGACTGCGGAAACGGAAGCAATGGGAAACTCTTCTCCCTGAAGTCCGTTGCAGGCTTTGGCAAGTTCGGCTGTGCGGCGTTCTAGTAAGGCCGACAAATCACGCGAGGCAAATAGCCGCGAGGCAAATAGCCGCGGTTCTGCGGCCATGATCTCACCAAAAATCCGCAACGCTTCTTTGTCATTGCCAGATAATTTTTCGAAGCGCTCCCACTGCGGAAGCCGTTGCGCAAATTCTATCGAGGGCTGTTCCAAAAAGGCGCGGAGCTGATCGTCGAATAGCCGTTTACGCAACTGGGGAAGAATCATGCTGAGACGTAATTGTGTCTCTCCCGTGGAAGCCAATGCTGTCACTTCTAGCAATGCCACCGATTCAGGGCCCACGTTGTTGAGGTCTTTAGTGGCTTGCTGACGCTCTGCAAAGCTAGGACTGGCTAGATTGGCGATCATCGCTTTCACTTGTAGTTCAGTCGTGTTTTCAGACACAATTTCCGTTTTCTCATTCTGTGCGCGCACTGAAGTCGCCATGAGACTGGTGACTGCGATCGCGATGCATAAATTGAGAAATTGCCCGTGCATTTGCCAAAAAACCGTTGTGAAATTGCCTAATCAACCCTGTTTTCTGAGGGCTCGAAGGAAAAATGTCTCTCGGTCACCTCTCGTTCGACGTTATCGTGGCTGATTTCTATCGCCCACCCACCGGCATTTCTCAAGGATTGGTCGGAATCCGCAAACACAATTGGGAAATCGGCTGATCAGGTAAAATTGGTTGGCAATTCGGGCTGTCTTCTCAGAGGGGAGTGCAGTCGCCATCCATTGTTAAATTGGATTCAATGCTCAGTGTGCCCCGCATTCCGTCACAGAACGCCCCTGCACGCCTCAAGAATCACAACACCTCGTGGCCAAGTAGCCAATATGAGGTGATGCACACTGAATTTAAGATGTGCACCAATTTTTACAGAGGAGACGCCGATGCGAGGCCCCCCCAAATTGCACTTCCGATGATACTGGTGTGTCAACTTGGAAAGAAGAGCGACGGAAAATTGACTGTCGAGTTCACGCTCCCCGCATTTAAGATTTGGGCAGCGCGTCTCCGACTTTCCATTTCGGCAGTTCAAGATGTTGTTGGGACGCGTGAGAAAATGGCATTCCATGGAACTATGCCCGACAACCAAGCCGCTGGCTAGTGCTCTGTCAACCTTTAAAGTTGGGGTTGAATTGTATTTGTACGACGGACTTCCAGTCCGTCGGCGGTAACCTTTGTCGACGGACTGGAAGTCCGTCGTACCCGAAAAGTGAGCCTTGACAGAGCACTAGTCATGGTAACCACCAATGCCGCGTTGATGAGTCCGTGTCGCAGCCGGAATTCTGCCTTTTAGAAAGTCAGCTGAAGACGCCAAATATCATTGAAGTGCGGTGCAGCAGAGAAGTCGTGGAAAATATCTAGGATGCGCGACTTGCCGCAAAACTTGGAGTGTCTGTGAGTGCTGTCTCTGCAAAACGGAATTCGATGGGGTCCACGGCGTCACATCCCTCTCGTAGAATGTCGGTAACCGTGGGCAAAATAGGAACTGGCGACGCGCGGTGGCAAGCCGGACTCGTTCGTGGCTCAAAAGACCGGACGTGGTCGCCAACGTGGGATTCCCGCAGATTCCAGAATAACCCATAATAAAACAGCTTTTTACGGGACTCATGGGGCACTGCTTTCAATCAGCATATCACTCGGCCACCTTCCGCGATTCTGTCCGAGCCTTGATCAGCGACTCTTTCTCCTGTCGCACCAAGGCCTTGACAGCTAATTCCCTTTTTAAGGCAGTGCTGTGGCACTTCTGTACCTCATCGTAAACCAACTCAACTGGCAAACGACTGCGAGTATAGCGCGAGGCCGTGCCGGAATTGTGCTGCTCTAATCGGCGAGGCAAATCATTGGTAATTCCCGTGTAGAATGAATTGTCTGCACACCGCATGATGTAAACAAACCACGCTGCGTCCGATTTTTTGTTCTTCAGTTCCGTCAATAGCTTTGCCACAGCGACTTCTTTGGCTCGCGCTTCCACTTCAACAGTGATTGTTTTTCGTCGCCAACACTTTGGGAAGTCGGCCACATCAATGAAGTCGTGATGCCGCTCCGGCTTTGGACCGTCCCAACCCTCAGTCGGACTGGAAATGTGGAACATGGGTTCCCTGTTCCAAGTAGCCAGAGCTTGCGTAGTCGCTTCTTCGATGCTCAATTCATCTGGATAGCAGCGGTGGTGGTGTACGTCGTAAACCAGAGGAATGCCTGTTGCACGGCAGACCGGCAGCAGATCGCTGGGAGTGTAGGTCTTGTCGTCATTTTCCAAGGTCAAACGGCTTCTGACTTCGGAAGACAGTTTGTCAAGATTACAGGCGAAATCAGCGAGAGCCTTCTGCTTGTCGCCGTAAGCTCCGCCGCCATGAATGTTGATGACATCGGCCTCCACCCATTCAGCGACCTCAGCTTGGTATTCGAGTTCAAGGACAGATTTCTCGACGACATCAGCACGAGGCGAGTTCAGGACAACAAATTGATCCGGGTGGAAACAGGTTCGCAGTTTGTGTTTCGTGACGAACTTCCCGCATTCTTTGAACCGTCGAATAATTTCATCGCTGTCTGGCAGATCTGTGACCTCATATCCGCATTCAGGATGCGTCTTGACCGGCAGGATCTGGCTGTTGATGCGAAAGCAGCCGATATTGTTTGCTGCAC
>Ga0209553_1000100_pt1 | contig 40051 bp, 40 predicted proteins | sample LauGreFBDMM110DN_2_FD_188217 | JGI IMG/M metagenome (GOLD analysis project Ga0209553, IMG submission 188217) | Freshwater lake microbial communities from Lake Michigan, USA - Fa13.BD.MM110.DN (SPAdes) (version 2) | ecosystem: Environmental > Aquatic > Freshwater > Lake | place: Lake Michigan...
ACTGCTGTTATTGGTTGGTCTGGCGATATGTTTATCTTGAAGTCAGAGAATGAAGGAAAGTTTGACTTTGCCATCCCAGAGTCAGGCGGAACTATCTCTGGCGATAATATGTTGATTCCATCAACAGCATCGGCTGAAGCTAAGGCGAACGCTGAAAAGCTTATTAATTACTATTACGAGCCAGCAGTAGCAGCAGAAGTTGCGGCATATGTGAATTACTTCTGCCCGGTAAAGGGCGCCCAAGCTGAGATGGAGAAGATTGATCCAGATCTAGCATCCAGTGAGTTCATCTTCCCAACTGAAAAGACAATGGCCAACCTCTCTGTATTCCGTGCTCTTACTCCAACTGAAGAGACAACATGGACTGAAGCTTTCCAGAAGGCTGCCGGCAACTAAGTGTCAGATACGGCAAGTTCTGCACGAGGAGATCTAGGGCTTTCCCACCTAACAAAGAGTTACGGCGACTTCACGGCCGTTAATGATTTGTCTTTGATCATTCCGAAGGGCTCTTTCTTTGCACTCCTTGGACCATCCGGATGTGGAAAGACAACGACGCTTCGCATGATTGCGGGGTTGGAAGAACCTACGCAAGGAACTATTTCTTTGGGTACTACTGACATTACCTATACCAAGCCGTATCAACGCCCGATTAATACCGTCTTTCAGAACTACGCCCTCTTTCCACACCTAACTATCTTTGAAAACATTGCCTTCGGCCTTCGCCGTCGCGGTATTAAAGATGTTGATGATGCGGTCAATAAGGCGCTAGACCTGGTTGAACTTCCACATTTGGCACAACGTAAGCCAACTCAACTATCTGGCGGACAACAACAGCGCATCGCACTTGCTCGCGCGATTGTTAACCGGCCAGCGCTACTACTCCTTGATGAACCACTAGGGGCACTTGATCTAAAGCTGCGCCGTCAGATGCAGATTGAACTTAAGTGGATTCAGAAGGAAGTGGGAATTACCTTCGTCCACGTTACCCACGATCAGGAAGAAGCTATGACCATGGCTGACACCATCGCGGTGATGAACGAGGGCGAAATTGAGCAGATGGGCTCTCCGGCAGAACTCTATGACAATCCCAAGACCGCATTTGTGGCTAACTTCCTTGGGCAGTCAAACCTGATTAAGGGAAGTATCACTGGCCTTGACGGAGCGAATCAAATTGTTGATCTCTTTGGTCAGAAGATTTCACTGCAGAAAGATCGCTCACACGCAGTTGATAACTCAATTTTGGCCGGTATCAGACCAGAGAAGTTTCGTATCTCTCGGTTAGAGACTTCAACTTCAGGAAATATTCTCACCGGTGGCAAGATTGAAGATGTTTCCTATATTGGCGTTTCTACCCAGTATCAAGTTTTGATGCCGTGGGGACAAGAGCTGATGGTCTTTGAACAAAACGATGATGGCGTTGCGCCATTTAGCGTGGGCGAGAGCGTGAACATCTCATGGGAGCCAGTCTTTACCTTTGCACTTCGCGGTGATGATGATGCTGAAGCTGGTACTGAAGTAAATCCTGATGAGGATTTAGAGGAAGAATGACTGGTGTAAAAAAGCGTGGAATCAGCACCCCGTATCTCCTGTTAATTCCGGGGATGGGGTTCCTCTTCATCTTCTTCTTACTTCCCTTATTTAACCTTGCTCAAACCTCTACTCAGACTCCTGTCGGTGGGGGAGATACAGGTGAGTACGAACAGACCTGGCGCTTTGCTAATTACTTCGATGCGTTTGTGGAAAATAGAGATCAATTTGGTCGCTCATTTCTCTATGCCCTGATCGCTACTGTTCTTGCGCTAGCTATCGCTTACCCACTTGCCTACACCATTGCATTTAAGGGTGGAAGATTTAAGAATGTCATGCTGGTACTCGTTATTGCGCCGTTCTTTACCTCCTTCCTTCTTCGCACCATTGCTTGGAAACAAATTCTTGGTGAAGAAGGTTTTGTAGTTCCCACACTTCGATCGCTGCAGATCATCTCCGAGAGCACGACTCTTACCTCAAGTGCCTTTGCGGTGGTAATGGGTATGACCTATAACTTCTTGCCCTTTATGACTCTGCCGCTCTATGCCTCAATCGATCGAATCGACCCGCGCACCCTTGAAGCATCAGGTGATCTCTATGCCAACGGACTTACTACTTTCCGCCGCGTGACCCTGCCACTTTCGATGCCGGGAGTTGTTGCTGGAACTTTGCTGACATTTATTCCGGCAGCAGGTGATTATGTGAATGCGGCAATTCTGGGTAGTCCGCAGACAAAGATGCTGGGAAATGTGATTGAGTCCAGATACTTTAAAATTGTTGATTACCCAACCGCATCAGCCCTCTCATTTACGCTGATGATCTCGATCTTGATTCTTGTTACCGTCTATGTCCGCAAAGCTGGAACCGAGGAGTTGGTATGAACACTCTCTCTCGCTGGTTTGGCCGTAACTTACTTCGTATCTACGCCGTGGTTGCCTTTACCTACCTATTTATTCCAGTTGCCTACACCTTTGCATTCTCATTTAATGACTCTGGTAAGAGCAATCTCATCTGGAAGGGTTTCACTTGGGCTAATTGGCAGAACCCGTGTGGTGCACCTGAAGTATGTACTGCGCTAGGAAACTCAATCAAGATTGGCTTACTTGCCACTATTTTTTCCACAATCCTAGGAACAATGATTGCCTTTGCTATCGGTCGCCATAAATTTAAAGGTCGATCAACGACAAACTTACTTATCTTCTTACCGATGGCCACACCCGAGATTGTGCTCGGTGCTTCACTGCTCTCACTCTTCCTAGTATTTCAAATCAACCCAGGCTTCTGGCCGACCGTAATTGCCCATGTTCTCTTCTGTATGTCATTCGTAGTTGTCACAGTCAAAGCTCGTATCGCCAGTTTGGACCCTCGATTAGAACAAGCTGCGATGGATCTCTATGCAAATGAACGTGAGACTTTCCGCAGAGTGACTCTGCCATTGGTGGCTCCAGGAATCGCAGCAGCAGCGCTGCTGGCCTTTAGTCTCTCATTTGATGACTTCATCATTACCAACTTCAACTCCGGCACCATGACAACTTTCCCCAAGTTCATCTACACATCTGCCGCCCGCGGAATTCCGGCACAGGCCAATGTCATTGGTTCAGCTATGTTCTTCCTGGCACTTGCAATTGTGATTGTCGGACAATTGGTTACACGCAAACGCAAAGTTTCATGAACCGCGAACTTGTCATCCTGGGTTCAACTGGGTCAATTGGCGTTCAGGCACTGGAAATTGTCGAGGCTAATCCAGCGCTCTTTACCGTGGTTGCTATTACTTCAGCTGGAACTCATCCGCAGTTAGTTATTGAACAGGCGAAGAAGTTTGCCGTGAAGCTAGTGGGTGTAAGAAAGAACGCTGAGATTATTCGCCAAGGCCTACCTGGAGTGCAGGTAGTAGATGGCCCCCATGCATCTACTGAAATAGCGGCAATCACCTGCGATGTTGTGCTCAATGCAATTACTGGCTCTATCGGCTTAGCACCCACACTTGCCGCCCTGAAAGCGGGCAATCGCGTGGCACTGGCAAATAAGGAATCACTTGTTGCCGGCGGAGATCTAGTTATTGCACACGCTAAAGCTGATCAGATACTCCCGGTTGATTCTGAGCATTCTGCAATCTGGCAAGCGCTGATGGGTGAGAAGAAATCTGAAGTATCTAAGTTGGTTCTCACGGCAAGTGGTGGTCCATTTCGTGACCGCACTGATTTATCTACCGTGACTTTGCAAGAAGCACTTGCCCATCCCACCTGGACGATGGGACCGGTTGTGACGATTAATTCAGCATCCCTGATGAATAAAGGGTTAGAAATTATTGAGGCGCATTATCTATTTGGCGTTGCTTACTCTCAGATAGAGGCGGTGATCCACCCACAATCTGTGGTGCACTCCATGGTCGAATTTGTAGATGGTTCAACTATCGCGCAAGCATCACCGCCAAATATGAAGGGGCCAATTTCATTTGCGCTCAGCCATCCGCATCGCGTTGCTGGAGCAACGAAGCCAATTGATTGGAGCACTTCTCACACCTGGAGTTTTACTCCGATTGATGAGAGTCGTTTTCCAGCGGTGGCACTTGCTCGCACCTGCGGTGAAATTGGGGGAGGACTCCCAGCAATCTTTAATGCATCCAATGAGGTTGCGGTGCAAGCATTTATTGATGGGCAGATCTCATTTACCGACATTTTCAAGATTGTCAGCCAGAGCGTGGACCACCTGCGGGCAACTGCGGCTAAAACTCTGCGCGATTTGGAAGATGTCAGTGCGGCAGAAGATGATGCTCGTAGCAAGGCCAGTGAATTAGTGAAGAAGGGAGCTCATCGATGAAGGTACTTGGAATATTAGCTTTTGCAGTTGCGCTGTTGCTCTCTGTCATGGTGCACGAATTCGGGCACTACCTCACTGCCAAGAAATTTAATATGAAGGTCACTGAATTCTTCCTAGGTTTTGGTACCAAACTGTGGTCTTTTAGAAAAGGCGAGACCGAGTTTGGCCTTAAAGCGATTCCGGCCGGGGGCTACTGTCGCATTGAAGGAATGACACCTACCGATCGGATGCCGGCAGGTGAAGAGTCAAGAGCTTTCTTTACCGCATCATCAGGTAAGAAGCTGATTGTGTTAGGTGCAGGATCTTTTGCCCATTTCTTGATTGGCTTCCTGCTCATCTTCTCCATTTTCTTTGGAGTTGGTTACACCGCCCTACTTTCGAATATTGCGCAAGTCTCTCCCAACTCGGCCGCCTCCGAAGCTGGTTTTCTGGCAGGGGATAAAATCGTTGAAGTAGATGGTCAGAGGGTTAAAGATTGGTATTTTGATTCGCGCAAGATTGCCGAGTCGCAAGGCAAGCAGATGCGATTTACTATCGATCGCGCAGGTGAAATCCTCACACTCACAGCCACGCCACAATATATGCAAGAGCAGAAGCGATATGTGCTTGGTGTGGTCACACAAATAGGTACCAAACGCGAAAGCTTTATCCCTGCGATAACTGCCTCCGCTAAAGCCACAGCCGTACTGACTAGAGAATCAGTGAAATCTCTCTTTGCTCTTCCTTCCAAGGTGCCACAACTTATTCGCCAAACGTTTATGGGCGAAGAGCGCAATCCTGATGGGCTGGTAGGAATTGTCGGAGCAGCACGTGTCTCTGGTCAGGTAGTGAGCTCTCAGAAACTTGATAGCAATGAACGGGTATCGAAGTTCATTCTTATCGTTGCCAGCTTAAATATTTTCGTTGGTCTCTTTAACTTACTGCCGTTTCTGCCACTCGATGGTGGTCACATGGCCATTGCAATTGCCGATGAATTCCGCGCCCTCTCTGCACGCATTCGTAAGAAGCCTCGTCCAGCGGGAATTGATGTCAATGTTATGACACCAATCACTATGGCTGTCTTTGGTGTATTAGCCGTGCTGACGTTGATACTTCTAGTGGCAGATATCATCAATCCAATTTCACTCAACTTCTAGCGCACATCACGCACCACCAAGAGCAAGATTGTGCGAGATAGGGCAGAATATGCATCATGGTTGATCTCGGAATTCCAAGTGCTCCACCGCCAACGCTGCACCCGCGTCGCAAGACCCGTCAGCTCAAAGTTGGCTCCGTTGGGGTTGGTTCGCAATCACAGGTAAGCGTGCAATCAATGTGCACCACTGTAACATCTGATGTCGATGCAACTCTGCAGCAGATCGCAGAACTCACCGCATCTGGTTGCCAGATTGTTCGAGTTGCGGTGCCTTCCCAAGATGATGCGGATGCACTGGCACAGATTGCTAAGAAATCACAGATTCCAGTGATTGCAGATATTCACTTTCAACCAAAATATATCTTTGCCGCAATTGATGCTGGGTGCGCTGCAGTGCGTGTGAACCCTGGCAATATTAAGCAATTCGATGACAAGGTCAAAGAAGTTGCCAAGGCGGCAGGAGATGCTGGAATTCCAATTCGCATTGGTGTTAATGCTGGTTCGTTAGATCCACGGTTACTTGCAAAGTATGGCAAGGCAACTCCTGAAGCCCTGGCTGAGTCAGCGCTCTGGGAAGCATCACTATTTGAAGAGCATGGCTTTGGCGATATTAAGATTTCGGTCAAGCATCACGATCCGGTCACGATGGTGAATGCATATCGAATTCTTGCCGCTAAGTGTGATTACCCGCTGCACCTCGGAGTAACGGAGGCTGGTCCAATCTTTCAAGGAACAATTAAGTCAGCAACTGCCTTTGGAATCTTGCTGGCCGAAGGTATTGGCGACACTATTCGCGTCTCACTGTCGGCTCCTCCTGTGGAGGAAGTGAAGGTTGGAATTTCTATCCTTGAATCGCTGAACTTGCGTCAGCGTAAACTGGAAATTGTTTCGTGCCCATCATGTGGTCGCGCTCAAGTTGATGTTTATACCTTGGCTGAGAAAGTACAAGCAGGTTTGCAAGGAATGACAGTGCCATTGCGCGTTGCCGTCATGGGTTGCGTCGTCAACGGACCTGGCGAAGCTCGAGAAGCAGACCTCGGTGTCGCATCTGGAAATGGAAAAGGGCAGATCTTTGTTAAGGGTGAAGTCATCAAGACTGTTCCGGAAGCACAGATTGTTGAAACTCTGATTGAAGAAGCGATGCGATTAGCCGAAGAGATGGAAGCCGCCGGCGTTGCATCAGGAGTACCTTCCGTCACTACTTCGTAATCCTCCGGTAGGGTTCGCGTTATGTTGCGAATGTCCACTCTCTTCTTGCGCACGCTTCGCGATGACCCAGCTGATGCTGAAGTTCCAAGCCATCGCCTATTAGTGCGTGCTGGATATATTCGTAGAATCGCTGCCGGTGTCTATTCCTGGCTCCCACTAGGCGTCATCACACTTCGTAATATTGAAAACATTGTTCGCCAAGAGATGGATAAGGCTGGCTTTCAAGAAGTTCACTTCCCGGCGCTCTTGCCGAAAGATGCATATGAGCAGACTGGTCGCTGGACTGATTACGGGCCCGATCTCTTTCGCTTGCAAGATCGCAAAGGTGCTGACTACTTACTAGGCCCCACTCACGAAGAGATGTTCACGCTGATGGTGAAAGGTGAGTACTCCTCTTATAAAGATTTGCCACTTTCGCTCTATCAAATACAGACGAAGTATCGCGATGAGGCTCGTCCACGTTCTGGAATTATTCGTGGACGCGAATTCGTCATGAAAGACTCTTATTCTTTTGACCTCACCGATGAAGGGCTAGTTGATTCTTATCTGCGCCATCGCGCTGCCTATATTGCAACCTTTGATCGTTTGCGACTTAATTACAACATTGTCAGTGCGGTATCAGGTGCGATGGGTGGCTCGGCATCAGAAGAATTCTTAGCACCATGTGAGACAGGTGAAGATACCTATGTCCTCTGTGAAAAATGTGGCTATGCCGCAAATGTGGAAGCAGTCACAACAGTGATTGCACCCAGTGACGCATCTGGTATTGCTGCACAAGAAGTCTTTGATTCACCTAACACTCCCACCATCGACACACTTGTTGAACTTCTTAATGCCAAGTTCGGTGGGGGATATGACGGGGCTAAGACGCTGAAAAATGTGATGCTGATGGCTGATGAGAAAGCGATTTCAGTACTTGTGCCCGGTGACCGCGAAGTTGATCTCAAGCGCTTACAAGCAAATCTTGCTGGCGTAAATGACTTGCGAGTATTTGAAGAGGCAGATTTTGCAAAGCTCAAGGGACTTGTTAAGGGATACATCGGACCACAGGATGCAAAGAAGAATGGCATCACTGTCTATGCCGATCCACGCATTGCTCCTGGCACAGCGTGGGTAACAGGTGCCAATGCCAAAGATAAGCATGCGCGCAATGTGGTTAATGGTCGTGATTTCACCGTAGATCATTACGTGGAAGCGGCGCAAATTCGTCAAGGAGATGCATGTCCTAAGTGCGCAGCTCCAGTTGTAATAGATCGCGCAATTGAAATTGGTCATATCTTCCAGTTAGGTCGTAAATATGCGCAGGCGCTTAATCTGACTGTGCTCGACCAGAATGGAAAATCACAAGTTGTCACCATGGGCTCTTATGGCATTGGCGTCTCACGCGCCGTGGCTGCTATTGCCGAACAGAGTTATGACGAGATCGGACTTTCCTGGCCGGTAGAAGTTGCACCTGCCAAGGTGCACGTCGTTGCCACAGGCAAGGAAGATAATATTTTCGAGACTGCCGAGAAGATTGGTGCAGAGCTAGAGTTGCGTGGAATCTCTGTGATGTTAGATGATCGACGCGGCACTAGCCCTGGGGTTAAGTTTAAAGATGCTGAACTAATCGGAATTCCGGTCATTGTCGTAGTTGGCAAGGCGCTGGAAAATGGAAACGTTGAAGTTCGGGTGCGCAAGAGTGGTGAAAAGTCAGAGGTCGCCCTGGCTGGCGCAGTTGATGCAATCGCAGCACTTCTTCCCACCTTGCCCTAATTACCAGATTGCTTACATTCACTGATAAAATCTCACCTACAACTTAAGAACAATTAAATATGAAGGGCTAGCAATGGCAATCACAGATCAAATAGCGCAACTGGTTACACCTGCAGTTCAAGCTCAAGGATTCTTCCTGGAAGAAGTACTCCTTGTATCACCTGGCAAACATCGCATCGTTACCTGCATCGTTGATGGCCAGAGTTCACTAAACATGGATCAAGTCACCGCAGTCTCACGCGCCATCTCTGAACTTCTCGATGAAGCCGCCTTTATGGGAGAAGCGCCCTTTACGCTGGAGGTCACTTCTCCTGGCGTTGATCGCCCGCTGACTAAGCCACGTCACTTTGCGAAGAACGTTGATCGCTTGCTCAAGGTGGTGCGCAATGATGGTGAGGTCGTTACTGGCCGAATCTCTGGCAATACTGAAACTGAGCTGACTCTGTCGGTGACCGAGAAGAAGGAAGTAAAAGAAGTTGTGATTGCGCTAGCTGATATTAAGCGCGCAACAGTTGAAATTGAATTTAATCGCAAAGAGAGTGACAAGTAATGGGTGTCGACATCCAGGCGCTCAAGCAATTAACCGATGCCAAAGGTATGCCGCTAGAACAATTAATTCAGGCAATCGAGGCTGGAGTTCTCACTGCCTACTCTGAGACCCTTGAACCAAATCGTTATGCACGCGTGCAACTTGATCGCGAAACTGGAGAAATTGCGATATTTGTTCCCGAGTTTAATGAACTAGGAGAGCGCGTTGCCGAGAATGTGCTCGAGGTGGAAGGTTTTAGTCGCACTGCAACTTCGACTGCTCGTCAAGTAATTAAACTTCAGATGCGAGCAACTAACGATGCTGAAATTGTGGGAGAGTTCACCGCATCTGTGGGCGATGTCATTTCTGGAATCGTGCAACAGGGGCGCGATCCTAAGATGATCAACGTCAACTTTGGACGAGTGGAAGGTCGGATTCCGCCACAAGAGCAGGTTCCTGGGGAAGTCTTCAATCACGGCGATCGCATTAAATGTTTCGTGGTTGAAGTAAAGCAAGGGCTCAAAGGTCCGGAAATCATGTTATCTAGAAGCCACCCAGCACTTGTGAAGCAGTTATTTGCGCTAGAAGTTCCAGAGATACAAGATCGCATCGTTGAAATAATGGCGCACCCAGCACTTGTGAAGCAGTTATTTGCGCTAGAAGTTCCAGAGATACAAGATCGCATCGTTGAAATAATGGCGGTAGCACGAGAGGCCGGACATCGCACAAAGATTGCCGTGCGTTCTCATCGCGCCGGAGTTTCATCGAAAGGTTCACTAATTGGCCCTATGGGTTCTCGTGCACAAGCAGTGATGAATGAGCTACATGGTGAGAAGATTGATATTGTCGATTGGGATGAAGATCCCGCTAAGTTTGTGGCCCATGCACTTGCTCCGGCCAAAGTGACGAGTGTGAGCATTGTTGATGAATCAACTCGGTCGGCGAAAGTCATTGTTCCGGATTACCAACTATCACTGGCCATCGGTAAAGATGGACAAAATGCCCGTCTTGCCGCACGTCTTACCGGCTGGCGAATAGATATCCACCCCGATACTCCCGCGTGAAATAGGGATTTCTCACCTCATTCGCTAGACTCTAACCCATCGCACCAGCGCATACGCGTGAGTGCAATTACTGAAATGGATGCGAAAGATATGAAACTCAAATGAGCTCGTTTACATCATGAGGTCGAACAACTAGGGCTCGCATCCCAAAAATTTTAATGCGGGCCAAGACAGGAGAAATGTGTCAAAGGTCCGCGTACACGAGTTAGCAAAGCAACTCGGTATGGAGAGCAAGGAAGTCCTTGCAAAGCTCCAAGAAATGGGCGAATTCGTCCGATCAGCATCATCAACAGTGGAAGCACCGGTAGTGCGCAAGTTAGTTGCGCTATACCCAGATGCTAAGCCTGCCGAAGAGAAGAAGCCTGTTAAAAAGGCTGCTGCCAAGAAAACGGCAGCTTCTAAGAAGACCGCTGAAGTAAATCCAGAACTTGCAGCAGAGTTAGCTGCCGAACTCGGCGTAGATCTTGCAGCCCTGAAAGCATCACGTGATGCTGCTGCAACTGCCCAGGAAGAGGCGAAGGCTGCTGCAACTGCAGAAGCTCACGCACCAGTGGCACCGACTACTCCTGCTACACCGAGTGCACCACGTCCAGGAAATAATCCATTTTCATCAGGGGCGGTAGTTCCACGTCCACCGCGTCCTGGTAATAATCCATTTTCAACAGGTGGCCTAGCTCCTCGCCCACCTCAAAGACCAGCAGGTTCAACTGGTGCACCACGTGCCGGTATGGCAGGTGCTCGTCCAGGTTCTGTTCGACCAGGTTTTGCAGCACGTCCTGCAGGTGCACGTCCTACAGGTGCAGGTGCAGGAACTGGAAGTGGAAACTATCCACCTCGTACAGGTGGCGCACCTACTTCACCAGGTCCATATCGTTCACAAGGTAACGCTCCAACAGGTGGCGCACCTGGTGGTCCACAACGTCCAGGCGGCGGTGCTCCTAATCGCGGTCCAGGTCGCGGCGGAACTGCAGGTGCATTTGGAAAGAATGCAAGTAAATCTTCCAAGCGTAAGCAGAAGTCACGTAAGGCGCTGCGCGAAGAGTTCGACAATATGCAAGCTCCACAATTAGGTGGAGCAGTTGTCCCTCACGGTGATGGAAAGACAAAGATTCGCATGCGCCGTGGCTCATCACTTGCAGATTTCGCAGAGAAGATCAATGCAGATCCAGCAGCGTTGGTATCAGCGCTATTCCACCTTGGTGAAATGGTGACTGCAACTCAATCTGTTGATGCTGATACCTTCGAAATTCTTGGTGCACAGCTTGGATATGTCATCGAAGTTGTTTCTCCGGAGGAAGAAGATCGTGAGCTCTTGCAGGGATTTGATATCGATCTCGCTGCCGAAATGAGCGATTACGATGAAGAAAATCTCACCGCCCGACCACCAGTTGTCACCGTTATGGGACACGTGGATCACGGTAAGACTTCTCTACTTGATGCGGTTCGTAAGACTGAAGTGATTAAGGGCGAAGCCGGCGGCATTACACAGCACATCGGTGCCTACCAAATTCACCATGATCACGATGGCGTTAATCGCGCAATTACATTTATCGATACACCAGGTCACGAAGCCTTTACCGCTATGCGTGCACGTGGTGCCAAGGTCACTGATATTGCAGTGCTCGTAGTTGCAGCAGATGACGGCATCATGCCTCAGACAATCGAAGCACTCAACCACGCACAGGCTGCCGATGTTCCGATCGTGGTGGCAGTGAACAAGATTGATAAGGAAGGCGCCAACCCAGATAAGGTCCGCCAACAGCTCACTGAGTACAACTTGATTGCCGAAGAGTACGGTGGAGACACAATCTTCGTAAACGTTTCTGCTAAATCAGGTGCCGGAGTCAATGAACTTATTGATTCAATCTTGCTGACAGCAGATGCGGCTATTGATCTGCGGGCAGTGGCACTTGATGTTGCTCGTGGTGTTGCCATTGAAGCGCACCTCGACCGTGGTCGTGGACCAGTTGCCACAGTTCTGGTGCAGCGCGGAACATTGAAAATTGGAGATGCCATCGTTGCCGGAGGATCCTTCGGTCGCGTACGCGCCATGCATGATGAAGATGGAAATACTGTCGAAGAGGCAGGGCCATCACGTCCAGTGCAGGTTCTCGGATTCACATCTGTTCCTAATGCTGGAGATACATTCTTAGTTGCCGAAGATGACCGCACATCTCGTCAGATTGCCGAAAAGCGTCAAGCTGCAGAGCGCAACGCGCAATTGGCGAAGGCGCGCAAGAAGGTCTCACTCGAAGACTTCATGGAGCAATCCAAGATTTCAACTCTTAACCTCATCCTTAAGGGTGACGTTTCTGGTTCTGTGGAAGCACTCGAAGATGCACTCATGCAACTCGATGTTGGCGCTGAAGTAGATCTACGAGTTATTCACCGCGGTGTTGGTGCAATCACCAAGAGCGATATCACTCTTGCATCTGCCTCAACTGCTGTTGTTATCGGCTTTAACGTTAAGCCAGAACCACAGACTGCTATCTATGCTGATCAAGAAGGCGTCGAAGTCCGCTTCTACTCAGTTATCTATAACGCAATCGAAGAGATTGAACTCTCACTTAAGGGACTCCTTAAGCCAGAGTTTGAAGAGGTCATACTCGGTAACGCTGAAGTACGCGATCTCTTTAAATCTTCAAAGGTTGGAACTATTGCCGGTTCTGTCGTTAGCGATGGAGTCATTCGCCGAAATGCTAAGGCACGCGTCCTGCGTGACGGAGCAGTTATTGCCGAAGAGGTCACTATTGAATCTCTCAAGCGATTTAAAGATGATGCCACCGAAGTCCGCGAGGGCTTTGAGTGCGGTATCGGCGTAGGTAAGGGTGCTGATCTTGCCGTAGGAGACATCATTCAAGTATTTGAGATGCGCGAGAAGAAGCGCGCATAACGCTTCGAGGCGAAGATAAATGGGAAATTCACACCGCAGCCAGAAGGTTGCAGACCGCATAAAGGTAGTAGTGGCACAGCTGCTTGAGACAAAGATTAAAGATCCGCGTCTTGGCTTTGTCACTGTTACCGATGCGCGGGTAACCGGAGATCTGCAGAGCGCTTCAATTTTCTATACCGTCCTTGGTGGAGATGATGAGCGCGCTGCAACCGCGGCCGCCCTCGAATCTGCAAAAGGTGTTATCCGGAGCGCTGTTGGAAAAGATTTAGGTACCCGAATCACTCCATCACTGGAATTCATTCTTGATGGACTCCCCGAATCTGCCCAAGCCCTAGATTCATTACTCGAGCGAGTTCATCAACTAGATGCGCAAGTTGCTAAAGCGCGCGAGAATGCAAAGCCAGTGGTGGAAGATGCCTATAAAGTTCCACGCGTCGTAGAAAATAAATTTGATAACTAATGACAGATGGATTCCTCGTTGTTGATAAAGCTGGGGGAATGACCAGTCACGATGTCGTGGCAGTAGGACGAAAAGCACTAGGCACACGCAAGGTAGGCCATGCCGGAACGCTAGATCCCATGGCAACTGGAATTCTGGTCTTAGGTTTCGGAAATGGCACCCGACTTTTGCAATACATCACCGACGGCGATAAGTCCTATCTAGCAACAATCGTTCTTGGTGCATCAACTGTGACCGATGATAAAGAGGGCGAAGTACTTACCAGCACCGATGCCTCACAGGTAAACGATGCCGACATTGAAAAGATCCTTAAGGCAATGATTGGCACCATTGCGCAACGTCCATCATCTGTCTCGGCAGTCAAAGTTGGTGGAGAGCGTGCCTATGATCGTGTTCGTGCAGGTGAGAGTTTTGAACTAGATGCTCGCAACGTGACCATCACTCAACTCGACATTCTTGCAGTCCGCCACCTTGATGCGACTACTGAAGTTGATATTGAAGTCACCTGCTCAGCTGGAACATTTATTCGCGCCATTGCTCGTGATCTGGGGGAGGCGTTAAAAGTTGGGGGACACCTCAGCGCACTTCGTCGCACGCGAGTCGCTGGCTTTACTGAAAGCGATGCGGTCTCATTTGAAGATCTTAAAAATGTGAAATTCACACCCTTAAACCTGGCAGATGTGGCTCGGACAACTTTTTCTGTGCGCGAGCTCACTCTGGAAGAAGTCAAAGAGTTATCTTTCGGTAGATCTCTCTCTGAGAATGGGCATACTTCCATCACTGCTGCGATGTCACCAGATAATCAATTAATTGCCCTGCTCAAAGACGATGGAGAGCGCGCAAAACCGATATCTGTCTTTGCGGCCGCGAACTAGGTAAGGCAAGATTGGAGTATGTCCGAGACTAACGTTGTACTCATAGGGGTATTCGATGGGGTACATAAGGGACATCAACAACTGCTTAATCGTGCAAAAGAGATTGCAGATGGGCGTGCCATCGTCGCCCTGACCTTTGATCCACACCCAACAACTGTTTATGCCCCCACGAAGGTGCCAACTGCTTTAACGACTCTGGCTGACCGGGTTGAACTCTTAAAGATTCACAATGCCGATCAAGTTGCGGTAATGAAGTTTAATGAGAATTTTGCCGCAATGTCTGCCGAAGATTTTGTAGCCAATGTCTTAGTCGGCCAGCTTCATGCCAGCACCGTGGTGGTGGGTAAGAACTTCACTTACGGCCATAAAGCAGCTGGAAATGTTGAATCACTTATTGCCGAGGGCCTCAAACATAATTTCACAGTTGATGTGCAAGAACTCAAAGCAGATACTGAAGTCATATCTTCTTCACGTATTCGTGCACTGGTGATTGCCGGAAAAGTGGAAGAAGCACGCACACTTCTATCGCGACCTCATCGACTCGATGGTGTTGTGGTGCATGGTGAAAAGCGCGGGCGTGAAATCGGTTACCCCACAGCTAATTTGGGAAATATAGAAGGACAAACTATTCCTGCCGATGGTGTTTATGCCGGATGGTTAACTGTGGGCATTAATTTCTGGCCGGCTGCAATATCTATTGGCACCAATCCAACATTTGAAGGTGAGCGAGGCAGACAGGTAGAGGCATACGCTCTTGATCAAGAGGGGCTAGAGCTCTATGACAAGAATGCATCGATTGAATTCGGTTGGTATCTACGTCCCACTCTGAAATTTGATAGCTTGGAAGAGCTACTGGTCCAGATGAAGAAGGATTGCGATAAAGCACGCGAATTAACGGAGAAATAAGGGCGATTCAGCCTCAATTTCACTTATCTACACCCCACAGGTAAACTTTGCCCTGTCCAACGAGAAAGTGATTTCCCGTGATTCAAACCGGGAAGCCTCTTGAACAGTACTGATGTACTTAACATGAAAAGGAATACAGCAACCAATGGCACTAACACCAGAAGTAAAGAAAGAAATCATTACGAAGTACGGATCATCAGCTACTGATACAGGAAGCCCTGAAGCTCAGATCGCTTTATTGTCACGTCGCATCGATGACATTACGACTCACCTTAAGACCAACCCACATGATCACCACAACCGTCGTGGTTTGTTGTTGCTCGTAGGTCAGCGTCGTCGCATCTTGCAGTACCTCGCAAAGACAGATATCAACCGTTACCGCGGAATTCTCGAGAAACTCGGAATCCGTCGCTAATTAAGTAAGAACTACCCGCCGGGGGACTAATGGTCCTCGGTAGTGGTTTCCAGATGTTTGCATCTGTGAACTTCGATCGAAGATTCATTCGTTTCGCCTTGCGAGTAGTTACCGCTTCCAAGCTGTGCTCATGCACCTTGGAATATGCAACAAACGAATCAAAGGAGGACCCATGGAGGGTCAAGACGTAAAGACAGCAATAGCCGTTATCGATAACGGAAAGTACGGAAAGCGCGAGATCAAGTTCGAAACAGGACGCCTCGCAAAGCAAGCAGCAGGAGCTGCAGCTGTATATCTAGATGATCAGACAATGATTTTCTCGGCAACAACAGCTTCAAAGACACCAAAAGATCAATTCGATTTCTTCCCACTTACAGTTGATGTAGAAGAGAAGATGTATGCAATTGGCAAGATCCCAGGATCATTCTTCCGTCGTGAAGGCCGACCATCAGAAGAGGCAATTCTTACCTGCCGTCTGATTGATCGCCCTTTGCGTCCATCATTTATTAAGGGACTTCGTAACGAAGTACAAATCGTTGTCACAGTAATGGCACTCGATCCTGACCACATGTATGACGTGATTGCTATCAACGCAGCATCAATGTCAACACAACTTGCAGGTCTACCATTTTCAGGTCCTATCGGTGGAGTGCGTGTTGCACTTATCGAAGGCCAGTGGGTTGCATTCCCAAATCACTCACAGGTCGAGAACGCCGTTTTCGATATGGTCGTTGCAGGTCGCGTAACAGCAGACGATGTAGCAATCATGATGGTGGAAGCAGAAGCGACATCACGCACAATCGGTCTCATCGCCGGTGGCGCAACAGCTCCTACTGAGGAGATTGTTTCGCAAGGACTCGATGCAGCTAAGCCATTTATTCGCATTCTCTGCGAAGCACAGTCAAAGCTGGCAGCAGTTGCGGCAAAGCCAACCGCAGATTTCCCAGTCTTCTTGGATTACCAAGATGATGTCTTTGCCGCAGTTGAAAAGGCAGCAAAAGATGATCTTGCAAAGGCGATGACAATCGCAGGTAAGCAAGAGCGCGAAACAAAGATTGATGAAATCTCTGCTGCAACTAAGGAATCTGTCTCTGCTGCCTTTGAAGGTCGCGAGAAGGAAGTTCCGGCAGCGTTTCGCTCACTGACTAAAAAGCTTGTTCGTCAGCGCGTATTGCGTGACAAGATTCGTATCGATGGTCGCGGTCTTCGCGATATTCGTGCCTTGTCTGCCGAAGTTGAAGTTATTCCTCGTGTACACGGCTCTGCAATCTTCGAACGTGGCGAGACCCAGATTCTCGGAGTGACAACACTTAATATGCTCAAGATGGAACAGCAGCTCGACACAATGAGCCCTGAAACATCAAAGCGTTATATGCACAACTACAACTTCCCACCATATTCAACTGGTGAGACCGGTCGTGTAGGAACTCCAAAGCGTCGCGAAATCGGCCACGGAGCACTTGCCGAGCGCGCACTCATTCCAGTACTTCCAACTCGCGAAGAGTTCCCTTACGCAATCCGTCAGGTCTCTGAAGCACTTGGTTCAAATGGATCCACATCAATGGGTTCAGTCTGTGCATCAACACTGTCAATGCTGCAAGCTGGTGTGCCACTAAAGGCGCCAGTTGCTGGTATTGCAATGGGTCTTATCTCAGATGATGTTGATGGCAAGCTTGAATATGTTGCGCTCACAGATATTCTCGGTGCCGAAGATGCATTCGGAGATATGGACTTCAAGGTTGCCGGAACGAAGGACTTTATTACCGCCCTTCAACTTGATACCAAGCTCGATGGTATTCCCGCATCAGTTCTCGCTGGCGCACTTCACCAGGCTAAGGAAGCGCGTTTAGCAATTCTTGATGTCATGAATGAAGCAATCGATACACCTGATGAGATGAGCCAATACGCTCCTCGCATCATCTCGGTAAAGATTCCAGTAGATCAGATCGGTGCCGTAATCGGGCCTAAGGGCAAGATTATTAACCAGATTCAAGATGAGACTGGCGCAGATATCTCCATTGAAGATGATGGAACCATCTACATCGGTGCCACCGATGGAGCTTCAGCTGAGGCAGCTCGCGCGCAGATCAACGCGATCGCTAATCCACAAATGCCAGAGGTGGGAGAGCGATACCTCGGAACTGTTGTAAAGCTTGCAACATTCGGTGCATTTATCTCATTGATGCCAGGTAAAGATGGCCTGCTCCACGTATCTCAGATTCGCAAGATGCATGGTGGAAAGCGCATTGAAAACCTAGAAGAAGTCATGAAGGTCGGCGACAAGATTCAGGTTGAAATCGGCGAGATTGATCCAAAGGGCAAGCTCTCTTTGGTTCCTGTTCTCGAAGATGGATCGACTCCAGCTGCTGAATAAGTAGATGTCAGTTAAACGCTCAGTTCACGCAAGTGGCCTGCGTATTGTTACGGAAGAAGTTCCGTCAGTACGCAGCGCTGCTGTGGGAATTTGGGTCAATGTAGGTTCTCGTGATGAAGCACCAGCCACCGCTGGTGCTTCTCATTTTCTGGAACACCTTCTCTTTAAAGGAACAACAAGTAGAACAGCGTTAGAGATTTCTTCATCCATTGAATCAGTGGGTGGTGAGATGAATGCCTTTACCTCTAAGGAATACACCTGCTTCTACGCCCGTGTGATTGATACCGACCTACCGATGGCAATTGAGGTTGTCAGCGATCTCATCACCTCATCTGTGGTCTCAGCCCTGGATGTCGATGCTGAGCGCAAGGTTGTTCTCGAAGAAATTGCAATGCGCGATGATGATCCCAGTGATCTCGTCCACGACCTCTTTAGCGATACCTACTATGGCGATACACCCATCGGACGTCCAATCCTAGGAACGATTGATTCAATCAATGCGATGTCTCGCAACACTGTATTTAATTACTATAAGAAGAAGTATTTACCTCAAGATCTGGTCGTTGCTGTGGCCGGCAATATCAAACATAAGCACGTGGTTGCCATGGTTGAGCAGGCACTATCATGCGATAACTTCCTTGATGTTATGGCCGCCCCTGTTATTCGCCCAAATACTCCAATTAAGAATTTAAAGCAACAAACTGTTGGTCTGATGTATAAAAAGAGTGAACAAGCGCATATGTTCTACGGGATGGAAGCTGTTGCTCGAGCAGATGAACGCCGCTTTGCGATGGGAGTACTTTCGGCAGCCCTCGGTGGTGGAATGTCATCTCGCCTCTTTCAAGAGATTCGTGAAAAACGCGGCCTGGCATACTCGGTCTATTCATATGCGCAACAATTTGCTGGCTCTGGACTGATTGGTTTCTATGCAGGATGTAATCCAGCTAAGGCGGTGGAAGTCGTCGAAATCATTCGCAGCGTCTTAAGTGATGTTGCCGAAAACGGGATGACTCACGAAGAAATTGACCGTGCCAAAGGCGCGGTACGCGGATCCCTGGTATTAAGTCAGGAAGATACCGGTTCACGCATGAGCCGCATCGGCAAGAATGAGATTGTTTATGGCCAAGTGATGGATTTCGATGACATTCTCACCTCCATTGAACGGGTCAGCGCTCAAGACATAAGCGAAATTGCGAGCGAGTTCTTGGTCAAAACGCCTACCCTTGCTCTTGTCGGTCCATTTAAAAATGAAGCGAAATTTGAAAAGGTGTTAGAGCGATGATTAAAGTTGCAGTAATCGGTGCGCGTGGTCGCATGGGCTCTGAGGTAGTCAAGGCTGTCAATGAAGCCAAGGATCTAGAACTCGTTGCGCAACTTGATCTTGGAGACTCACTCGACGCCCTGCTCACTAGTGGCGCTACGGTAGCCGTTGATTTCACAACACCTGATTCAGTTATGGCTAACCTCGAATTTCTGATCTCTCACAACATCAATGCCGTTGTGGGCACAACTGGTTTTGATGATGCCCGCATTGCAAAGATTAAGTCCGCACTGGCCAACTCAAAGTCAGGTGTGTTAATTGCTCCCAACTTTGCCATCGGGGCAGTACTCATGATGGAGTTTGCAACCAAGGCTGCTAAGTACTTTGAATCTGCCGAAATTATTGAACTACATCACCCCAACAAAGTTGATGCACCTTCGGGTACTGCAGCCCGCACAGCAGAACTCATGTCAGCTGCGCGCAAAGAGGCAGGATTACCTGCGATGCCAGATGCAACAACAACTTCGCTAGCTGGAGCACGTGGTGCCACTGTGGGAGATATTCCAGTTCACTCTGTTCGCCTGCGCGGATTAGTAGCCCATCAAGAGGTATTACTTGGTGGAATCGGTGAAACACTTTCAATCCGACATGACTCGATAGACCGAGTAGGTTTTATGCCAGGAGTACTCCTTGGAGTGCGAAAAGTTGTGACACATCCAGGGCTGACTTTCGGCCTGGAAAACTTTATGTAAGAAAGAGGGAACTCACATGGCACTTGCAGATATCACGATGTATGGAGCCGACTGGTGCGGAGATTGCCGTCGTTCTAAGCGACTCTTGGAAGAACTTGATGTTCAGGTCACTCACATTGATGTCGAAGTAGATCAATCTGCAGCGGCTAAGGTCCGTGAAACTTTATGTAAGAAAGAGGGAACTCACATGGCACTTGCAGATATCACGATGTATGGAGCCGACTGGTGCGGAGATTGCCGTCGTTCAAAGCGACTCTTGGAAGAACTTGATGTTCAGGTCACTCACATTGATGTCGAAGTAGATCAATCTGCAGCGGCTAAGGTCCGTGAAATCAATGGGGGAGCGCAATCAATTCCGGTGCTGATATTTTCAGATGGCACACATATGACAGAGCCTTCAGATAATGATTTAAAGGCGAAGCTGACTTCTCTAGGAATTATCTAAAGGCGATATAGCAGCGCGGATGTAAGTGCGGCAGAGATCACCACAACAAAGTAAGGCGCTTTCAGCATTAGCGCTATCAGCGCAACAGCCACACCGGCAAGGCGCTGATCAATAACCCAGATACCTTTTTCAGTCACTGTTTGCACTCCGACCAAGGCGCTGAGCAGTGCCACTGGTATCAAAGTATTGATACGTAACATACGAGGGTTTGTCAGAAATTTCTCCGGAATTAAGTAACCCGAATATCTCAGCACAAAGAGCGCAGCACTTGATCCGATAACACCTATCCAGAGCGCGTTCATCGGCGCACCTTCCAGCCAAAGATCACGGCAAGTACTACGGTGGAAATTATTGGTAGACCGGCGCTGAGTACCGGACTAAGAAGGACTGCCACTACAAGTGCGCAAACGGCAAGTGCGCGTTCTAATTTATTTGTCAGCCTTGGCCAGACCAGACCTAGGAAAGCTGCCGGAACTGCAGCATCCAAGCCCCAGGCGGAGGGATCTCCCATTGCTTTCGCACCGAGTGCGCCAAGTAGTGTGAAGATGTTCCAAAAGAAATAGACGCCAAAACCAGTCAACCAGAAGCCTTGCTTCATCGCCTCGGTGCCTAACTTCTCTTGACTTAAGGCAACACCAGTTGATTCATCAATAGTTACTTGCGCCGCAACTACCTTCCGGAAACCAGAGACATGTAATAACGGCGCCATACGAAGTGCATACAACATATTTCTCACACCAAGAAGTGAAGCTGTTGCGATTGCGGCGATAGCGGTTCCACCTGCGCCCATTACACCAACTACTGCAAATTGAGAGGCACCAGAAAAGGCGAGGAGTGAAAGTAAACAAGTCTGCAGAACTGAGAACCCGGCGGCGATACCGGCGGCGCCAAATGCTGTTCCATAGAGGCCCACTGTGAAGGAGACGCTCAAACTCTGCGATGCGGTGGCGCGGTTCACTCTGGACACGCGGACATTCTGCCCTAGATATGCAGCAAGTGCAGGGGGGTAGATAGATAAGGTGCGAACATGTCTGAGACCGTTATTTATAGAGACGATGTATCTGTAGAGCTTGTTAAATCAAGTGCGAGTGATGCTGATGTCATTTGGGCCGCTCGTGTGTCAACCGCTGGTGAGCAATCACTGGCTGAGATTGGCGAAGATCCAGCGCGATCTGCCGGACTGATTAACTATCTTGCTCGCGAACGCCACGGTTCACCTTTTGAGCACACCTCGATGACTTTCTTTGTCTCGGCACCCATCTTCGTCTTCCGTGAATTTATGCGCCATCGAATTGCTTCCTATAACGAGGAATCAGGTCGTTACCGTGAACTCAAGCCAGTTTTCTATATTCCTTCAAAAGAGCGCAAACTTATTCAGGTGGGTAAGACCGGTGCCTACACATTTGAAGATGGAACACCGGAACAATTTGAAATAACAGTTAAGGCGATGAAGGATGCATATGTCGTTGCTTATGACTCATATATAAAGATGCTTGAGGCAGGTGTTGCACGCGAAGTCGCGCGAGTAGTTTTACCGGTAGCAACGTACTCATCTATGTATGTCACTATGAATGCTCGCGCACTGATGAACTTTTTATCCTTGCGTACCGCGCGTGAGGGATCGCATTTCCCAAGCTATCCGCAGCGAGAAATCGAGATGGTTGCCGAAAAAATGGAAGCCGAATTCGCAAAATTGATGCCTTTAACATACGGAGCCTTTGAAAAATCTGGTCGTATCGCACCTTAAGCGATAAGATGCGCGAATGAGTATCCAGCCTCCTTTTGGTCGATTAATCACCGCAATGGTGACCCCATTTGATAAAGATGGAGCAATAGATTGGGACGGCGTTGCCACATTGGCGCAACATCTTGTTGATACCGGACATGATGGAATTGCGGTAAACGGCACAACCGGCGAAGCACCCACCACAAAGTCTTCTGAAAAACTTGAAATCATCAAAGTAGTAAAGAGCGTCGTTGGCGAAAAAATCTGTGTTCTTTCCGGTGCTGGCGATAACGAGACCGCATACACGGTTGAACAAGCTAAGCGTTCACAAGATGCGGGCGCAGATGCCCTCCTTGTTGTCACTCCTTATTACAACAAGCCTCCACAAGCTGGAATCGAAGCGCACTTTCGCGCAGTTGCCGCCGTAACCGATCTACCCATCATGATGTATGACATCCCAGGCCGCACCGGTGTTGAAATCGAATCTGACACCATCGTTAAGCTCTTTGAAAGTGTCGAGAACATTGTTGCTCTCAAAGATGCGAAGGGAAATGTCGCAGCCACATCTTGGGTAATTAAGCGCTCGGCTATCCCGGTCTATTCCGGTGATGACATTCTCAACTTGCCATTCCTCTCGGTTGGGGCTGTCGGCTTCGTCTCTGTCTGTGGTCATACCGTTGGCTTAGAACTGAAAGCGATGCTTGATGCTTGGTTTGCTGGAGATGCACCACGCGCACTTGAAATTCATCAAAAACTCCTGCCAGTCTTTACTGGAACATTCCGCACACAAGGTGCAATTTTGACCAAGGCAGCGATGTCTCTCATGGGTCTCCCAGGAGGAACTACCCGTCTGCCACTCGTTGATGCCACCGAAGCACAGATCGAACAATTACGTAAAGATCTTATTGCTGGTGGAATCACGTTGAAAAAATAATTTGACTGTATGACTCAACACCCGCATCCAAACTTAGGAACCCCTAGCAAGCTAGTCGCTGGGGGAGTTCGCATCGTCGCCCTTGGTGGAATCTCTGAAATCGGTCGCAATATGACCGTCTATGAAACAAATGGAAAGTTACTTATCGTCGATTGCGGAGTTCTCTTCCCGGAAGATAATCAGCCTGGAATTGATTTAATCTTGCCTGATTTTTCTTACATCCGAGATCGCCTGGCTGATGTGGTCGGAATTTTTCTGACCCATGGACATGAAGACCATATCGGTGCGGTTCCATACTTACTGCGCGAGCGTGGCGATATTCCGGTCTATGGCTCTCCGCTGACAATCGCTCTCATCGCCGCTAAGTGCAAAGAACATCGGATTTCACCACTGATACGCGAAGTCCGGGAAGATATGCGTGAAGATGTTGGACCATTTGAATTAGAGTTCATTGCAGTCAACCACTCGATTCCGGACGCACTAGCGGTAGCAATTCATACCCCGGCAGGAACAATTCTTCACACCGGTGATTTCAAGATGGATCAACTTCCACTTGATGGTCGCATTACCGATCTGCGAACATTTGCCCGCTTAGGTGAAGAAGGTGTGGATCTCTTCCTCGTTGATTCCACCAACGCCGACGTTCCTGGCTTTACGCCATCTGAGCGCGAAATCATGCCCGCACTTAATCGAGTCATTTCGTCAACAAAGCGGCGAGTCATTGTTGCTTCATTTAGTTCACACGTGCATAGAGTTCAGCAGGTCATCGACACAGCAGCTCTGCACAATAGAAAAGTTGCATTTATCGGGCGATCAATGATTCGCAATATGAAGATTGCCCAAGAGATGGGTTACCTCACCGTTCCTTCAGGCATTTTATTTGATGCCCGCGAGTTAGAAAACTACGACGATAACGTGGTTCTCATCTGCACTGGTTCGCAAGGCGAACCGATGGCAGCCCTTTCCCGGATGGCAAATGGTGATCACCAGATTCGAGTGGGAGAAGGTGACACCGTCATCTTGGCATCCTCACTTATTCCGGGTAATGAAAATTCGGTCTTTAGAATTATTAATGAACTCACTCGATGGGGCGCCAAGGTGGTGCACAAAGCTAATGCCATGGTGCACGTTTCTGGTCACGCAGCAGCGGGTGAACTTCTCTATTGCTACAACATCGTTAAACCTAAGTACGCACTTCCCGTGCATGGAGAATGGCGTCACTTGAAAGCTAATGCAGAGCTAGCTATCGAATCAGGTGTTCCGCGTGAGAATGCATTCATTATTGAAAACGGCATTGTTATCGACCTGATAGATCACCACGCCGAAGTTGTTGGCGCTGTGCCATGCGGTTTTGTCTATGTCGACGGTGGCAGCGTTGGAGATATCACCGAATCTTCTCTTAAAGATCGCCGGATTTTGGGCGAAGAAGGATTCATCTCTGTCATTGTGGTGATCGAATCTCAAACTGGAAAAATCGTTGCAGGTCCTGACATTCATGCACGTGGGTTTAATGAGGATATTGCACTCTTTGATGAGGTTAAAGGGCAGATTGAAAAAGCTCTTGCTGGCGCAGTTGCAGAGGGAGTCAATGGAACGCATCAGTTGTCACAAGTTGTGCGTCGCACCATTGGGGGATGGGTGGGCCAGAAACATCGGCGCCGTCCGATGATTGTTCCGGTAGTCATTGAGGTATAGCGCGGCGCGCCTACGCTCGCTAAAAAAACTCTCCACCTAAGATTGAATGTGTGGCTAAGAAAAAGAAAAGCACATCCGCACGCTCAGTACTGAGCTCCATCGGTCGCGGCTTAGCCATACTCTGGCACTACCTAGCTAAATCCTTAGGTGCATCAGTTCGATTCGTTGCTCGCGGCGCCCGAGATTTAGATCCGGAACATCATCGAGATGGTGCAGCACTCCTTGTTCTTTTAACTTCACTGGCAGCCTTTGCTGGAACCTGGTTTCAGGCAGATAACTATGTGGGGCGTAATCTCTACTCATTTTTCTATGGCGCATTTGGTCGCATCGGTGTTTTAGCACCGCTTGTCCTGCTCTACTTTGCAGTGCGGTTATTTAGAAAACCTGATGATGCTCACGTTACCGGTCGAATCACCATTGGAACACTCACGCTATTAGTTAGTACAACTGGGTTAGCACACTTACTGAACGGATCACTCGGAGCAGTCAATGCAACGGGTGCTACCGCAATCAGAGAAGGTGGAGGCTTGCTTGGTTACTGGGTAGCAATGCCACTGGTCGCTCTAATGACATCTCTGCTTGCATACCCAGTACTGATTGCAATCTTTCTCTTTGGGCTTCTCATTATTACCGCCACGCCAATTTCAAAGGTTGGAATTAAATTTAAAGTGATTTCGCTCTGGCTCTGGTCTAAAAAACCATCACGGAGCAAGGATGAGTTTGAAATCACAGATACGCCACCTTTTGAATCACCTGTTGTGGCCTGGAATCAAGAGGAAGGCGAGATTGATGAAGAAGAGTTCGATGAAGAATTTACCGTTGAGATTCCCCGCCCGCCGTTAGCGGCGCAACTTAAAGATGCGCCTAAGAGCGATAGGCGCCCCGAGCAACTCTTGCTCACAAGTGATATCAAATATGAACTTCCTTCACACGATCTGCTCAAGTTTGGCCCTGCCGCAAAGGCGAAGAGCAAAGCCAATGAAGCTGTCGTCGCCTCCCTTACTGAAGTTTTTAAACAATTTGAAATCGATGCCGAGGTAACCGGCTTTATGCGCGGGCCCACAGTGACGCGCTATGAAGTTGAGCTGGGAAATGCGGTCAAGGTTGAGCGTATTACCGCTTTATCAAAGAATATTTCCTACGCTGTTGCCAGCAGTGAAGTGCGCATTCTGTCACCGATTCCGGGCAAATCTGCTGTGGGCATCGAAATCCCTAATGCCGATCGTGAAATTGTCGCACTCGGTGATGTCATGCGCTCTAGCGTTGCCGGTCAAGATCACCACCCAATGCTTGTTGCACTGGGCAAGGATGTTGAGGGTAATTTTATCTGCGCAAATCTGGCAAAAATGCCCCACCTTTTAGTAGCTGGCGCCACTGGCGCAGGTAAATCTTCCATGATTAACGCCATGATTACATCGATTTTGATGCGTGCCACACCTGATGATGTGCGCCTGATTTTGATAGATCCCAAACGCGTAGAGCTCACCGCCTATGAAGGAATTCCGCATCTAATTACGCCCATCATTACAAATCCAAAGAAAGCAGCGGACGCGCTTACCTGGGTAGTACGTGAGATGGATCTTCGTTATGAAGATCTAGCTACCTTTGGCTTTAGACATATCGATGATTTCAATAAGGCGGTCCGTGCCGGAAAAGTCGTTTCACCACCAGGTTCAGATCGCATCGTTGAGCCCTACCCATACCTACTTGTCATCATCGATGAGCTAGCTGACCTCATGATTGTTGCCGCGCGCGAAGTAGAGGAATCTGTAGTCCGCATTACCCAGTTGGCTAGATCTGCTGGTATCCACTTAGTTCTAGCTACGCAGCGTCCGAGTGTGGATGTTGTCACCGGGCTGATTAAGGCGAACGTTCCTTCACGCCTATCTTTTGCTACTTCATCACTAGCCGATAGTCGGGTTATTCTCGACAGTCCTGGCGCTGAAAAACTGATTGGCCAAGGTGATGCTCTCTTTATCCCAATGGGGGCAAGCAGGGCAATAAGAATTCAAGGAGCTTATGTTTCCGAGCGCGAGATTGAAGCAGTCACAACCCATATTAAGAAACAACTCTCACCACGCTATCGCGATGACGTTACCCAAGTAGCGCAGGTAAATAAGAATATTGATAAAGAGATTGGCGATGACCTAGAAATACTTATTCAAGCTGTTGAGTTAGTAGTCAGCACACAATTTGGTTCAACTTCTATGTTGCAGCGAAAGTTGCGAGTTGGATTTGCAAAGGCCGGACGCCTGATGGATCTGATGGAATCTAGGGGTATCGTAGGACCATCCGAAGGCTCCAAGGCCCGAACCGTCTTGGTCAAGCAAGATGAGATTGATTCCGTGCTGGCCACGCTTCGTGACTATTAACAGCAGGTAAATTTGGCCTGGTTTTTGCGGGTGAGAAATTATTTTGCCGGCCAAACCTGTTCTCAACTGGGGTAGAAAGTTATTACAATTGCTTCCTAGCTAGCATCATTGATGAAGGAACTTCATGAGCACAGGCAGTGAATTACGCGATCAACGCGAAGCTGCTGGCATTTCTAAAGATGAGTTAGCTTTATTAATCAGCATTCGAGTTGGTTTGATTTCGCAGATGGAGCTAAATGATTTTTCACATTGCGGGGGTGATACCTATTCGCGTGGACATCTGAAGAACATCGCTCTTCGTCTTGGGCTAGAACCAGATTATTTTGTGGAGATGTATAACGCTGAACATTCGTTAGAACACAGAGGGATCCACGATCAGCTTCTAGATAACAATGTTGGCACCATTCCTCGTGAGGCCAGAAAAATATCGTGGAAGGTACCCGCACTCATCTCAGTTTCTATTTTGGTTGTTGCTGGTTCCATTCAAATCGTGTTATCAAATCAATCCACGACTACAACCCTAGAAGTTGTAGCAAAACCATCACCAGCAGCCTCAGCCGCACCAGAGGCCACACCAACACCGGCGCCTACTGTTTCCACCTCACCATCTAGTTCAACCGGATCTGTGTCATTAATCTTGGCTGCTACGCGAGGTAATTCATATATCAATGTGATCGTTGACGGCAAAAGTGTAATTAAGGGTTCAATATTTCAAGGTGAAACCAAGAGTTATACCGGGTCGACCTCAGTGAGTCTCTATCTCAGTAACCCTGCAGGTGTAGATGTGACACACAATGGAACTTTATTGAGCCCGCTCGGTGGACAGAATCAAGAAGTGCGTCGCACCTTTCGCTAATTAAGAATTCTCTCCAATAACCCTGTAACATCACCTTCATGTCTCGCACCGTAGCTATTGTCACTATGGGGTGCGCCCGGAACGATGTTGACTCAGAAGAACTCGCTGGCAGATTAGCAGCCGATGGCTGGACCCTAGTCTCCGATGTTGAATCTGCAGAGGTCGCAGTTGTTAATACCTGCGGCTTTATTGAGTCAGCGAAGAAGGATTCAATCGATGCACTATATGCGGCGAATTCGCTCAAAGGTCACGGCGTGACAAAGGTAGTTGTAGCCGTAGGGTGCATGGCAGAACGCTATGGAAAAGAGCTGGCAGAGGCCCTTCCGGAGGCAGATGCAATTCTAGGTTTTGATGATTATCAAGATATTTCAGAACGCTTGCAATCAATCATTAGCGGACAGGGACACACCTCCCACGTGCCCCGCGATCGTCGGGCACTACTTCCTATCGCACCTGTAGACCGCGCAGCTGCGCGAGATGAGAGTTTTGCATCTGCTGTTGGCGCTGGCGGTTCACTGTTTCGTAAACGTCTTGGAGATGCGCCGTGGGCGCCGCTAAAGATTGCTTCAGGCTGTGATCGACGCTGCTCTTTCTGTGCAATTCCATACTTCAGAGGCTCATTTATCTCGCGCAGGCCGACCGAGATTTTGCAAGAAGCCACATGGCTTGCAAATAATGGAGTGAGTGAACTCTTTCTGGTCAGTGAAAATACAACCAGTTATGGCAAAGATCTTGGTGATATCAAGTTAATGGAAAATATTCTCCATGAATTTGCGGAAATCCCCGGAATTGAGCGAGTGCGCCTTTCCTACTTACAACCTGCCGAGATGCGACCATCACTGCTGCAGGCAATGATTGAGACCGAAAAAGTTGCTCCTTACTTTGATCTCTCCTTCCAACATACCAGTCCTTCAGTGTTACGTCGGATGCGCCGTTTTGGAGATTCTGAAAAGTTCTTAAACCTCATTGCTCAAATCCGCGCACTTTCACCCGCCGCCGGAATTAGATCGAATTTCATCGTAGGTTTTCCCGGTGAGACTGAAGCTGATTACGACGGTTTAGCGGAATTTATTACGGAAGCAAAGTTAGATGCAGTGGGAGTATTTGGGTATTCCGATGAAGATAATACGGAAGCGATAGATCTGTCAGATAAGGTCGCCGAAGATGTAATTCGCCAGCGAGTAGAGGCACTATCGTCCCTCGCCGATGAAATGGTTTCAGTGCGTGCACAAGCTCGCATCGGTGAACACGTGCGGGTACTTATTGAAGATGCCGAACTACAAGAAGGACGCGCAGCTCATCAAGGGCCAGAAGTAGATGGCACAACATCATTTATCGGTACTTCATTCACCGTTGGCCAGTATGTAGATGCGGTAGTTATTGAATCGATGGGCGCAGATTTGGTAGCACAAGTGCAATGAGGATTCCTTCGTTTATCACACCTAACACACTGACAGTTACTCGAATACTTTTTATTCCGGTGGGCGTCTATGTCCTCTTTCTCGATGGGGGAGATAACTCGGGCTATCAGATTATTGCCTGGACAATATTCTTTCTCTTAGGACTCACAGATATTGTTGATGGCAAGTGGGCCCGTCAATCAAATCGCATTACGCCATTTGGTACTTTCTTGGATCCAGTAGCTGATAAAGCACTAATTGGGTCAGCGATGATCTCCCTCTCCATTCTTGATCGTTTCCCGTGGTGGATGACCATTCTCATTCTCACTCGCGAAATCGGAATCACCATATTTCGCCTACTCGTTATCCGCGATGGAGTAATTCCGGCAAGCAGAAGCGGAAAGTTAAAGACCTTCTTTCAGGGTTTCGGTGTGGGATTCTTTATGTTGCCACTACCGGCATCACTTGACTGGTTTAAAATGGCATTTATCTCAGTTGCAATCATTTTAACAATCACCAGCGCTTTTGAATATATCAAGGCCTGGCGCACTAGTGTGAGCAACGGGGAGGTTTTATAGATGCCTACCAAGTCTGCAGCGCAATCGATTATTGAAATCTTGACCTCCCGCGGTCAGACACTTGCAGTTGCTGAATCTCTGACAGGTGGGGGGCTTGGCTTCGCACTTACGCAAGTGCCGGGCGCATCTGCGGTATTTCTTGGTGGCATCATTTCTTACACCACAGATGTGAAAGTGCGCGAACTCGGTGTTGGTCAATCAGCCATTGATAAATACAAAGTAGTCAGTGTCAGTGAAGAAGTAGCGATTGAAATGGCAGAGGGTGCAAAGAATAAGTTTGCAACAACCTGGGCGATTTCAACAACGGGCGTTGCCGGCCCCGGGGATTATCAAGGAGTCCGCGAAGGAACAGTCTGGATCGCAATCCGCGGGCCTATCAATCAAAGCCTGACGCTTACCCTCGATGGTGGACGCGATGGCGTGCGCCAAGGCGCCATATCCAGCGCAATCGGCACCTTTGCGCGTATCCTTAGCGCTTAGTACTTCATGAGATTCGAAAGGAGCGTTGCCATGGTTCTACTTCGCCAAGCAGTTGGTCACACACTTCGTAACGCTCGCACAAATCAATCTCGCACCCTGCGCGATGTTGCACGAGAAGCACGAGTCTCACTTGGTTATCTCTCCGAGGTTGAGCGTGGACAGAAAGAAGCATCCTCTGAACTTCTCAATGCAATCTGCGAAGCGCTAGGCCTGAGCCTCTCTTCGGTCATGACCGGAGTAACTCACGAACTCGCATCTCGTGAAAGTGCAAAGCTCTCCGTTGTCGACGCAGCCTAAGTACCTATTGCAAGGCGGAATACACCGCCGCACTGAGAGTGCAATCCTGGAAGGAACAAAGAAACTTATCTCCCAGTTCGGTATTTGCCATATTTCAATGATTGAAATTGCTGATGCCTCTGAAGTATCTCGCGCTACTTTATATAACCATTACCGAGATAAGAACGCCGTCCTGCTGGCACTCTTAGCGGCAGAGGTAGAACGACTTGTGGAGTTGGCCGAGCGCGCTGGAACTCCGGCCGATGCGCTGGAATCTTTGTCGCGTGAAGTCTCGACAGATTCGGCACTTGCTGCAATGCGCACACATGATGGGCAGATACTGATTGCAGTGATGTCACATTCAGAAAATCCGCTCTATCTCACACTTGCGCAATGTATCTATGGCGCAATCAAATCTGAGGCTGGCACAGGTGTTGCCATGCGCTGGCTCCTTGGACAAGTAATGCAACCCATTACCGCCAAGCAATCGCGCGAACAGGCTGAGCTACTAGTCGATCGCACCCTTTTTTAAGCGGTACCTCTGTGCGTATTTCGGATCTACGGGAACGCTTAACGCTCTCATTCGGTGAATCTTGGGCGCCATCTTTTGCACACGACATTGCTATTAGTGAACTGGCTTCCATGACAGTTAATGAGGCACTTGCAGCTGGGCGTGAGGCAGATGAAATTTGGCGCGCAGTATGTAAGCAGTGTCCGAATGAAACCCAGAAGTACCGGTATTAAGCCCTAAACGGCGATGACCTCTAAGACCCAGGGCTGCTGACCATCAGCCGGGGTTAAGGCGCACGGGTATTTCTCCGAGACGATGGCATAGAGGTCTTCCGGGGTCTTAGCTACTGCGCGAGATTGCAGCAGCCAGCGCGTGATTTCACCGCGGGTCTTTTTAGACATATGCGTGACCACGGTGCGCACGCCGTTAACCACCGTTGAAACCTTTACCTCCACCGTGATATCGGTAGGTGCGGCCCAGACGCTCTGATAGGTCGAGGAGCGGCAGTCGATAATCAACTGGCGCTCGCGGGAATCAAGGGCTGCGCTAACGTTCGGCCGCATCGCCTTGTTATCAATCTTGAGCTTGTAACTCTCAATTCGCTCACTCGGCCCAATTGCCCCGTATTTGGCGGAGATAATGGCGATCACTGATTCGCCCCGCTTCTTGGCAGCGGGTGAAAGTGAGGGCCAATCCAGCGCCTGATAGAGGACCCCGGTATAGACCGAGATGGCAGGGGTGGGTTTAGTGGTCGCAAGCTTCTTCTCTGACGGGGGAAGCAGGATCAACATGCGACACACCCTACTTGTCAGTGGCTGCTAATAAGGTTCGAACAGATGTTCGGATATAGTAATCCCTGCACAACCAGAGCGGTGCTCAGCCTCCGCCCACAGCGTCTCTATAACGCCACGGGCCGTAGCAGAGAACTCCGTACCTTCTGGGCCAACTACCAACGGTGGCGCTCGCCAACGTTCGAGATATAAGGAGAAGACAGTGGCTGCTGAAAAATCAAAGCCTGAAGATAACAAAACATCTGACCGTCAAAAGGCGTTAGATACCGCACTTGCTCAAATCGAACGTCAGTTTGGTAAGGGCTCAGTAATGAAGATGTCAGATCGACAAGCACAGGTAATCGAAGTGATTCCAACTGGATCTATCGCATTGGATATCGCACTCGGAATTGGTGGACTACCACGCGGCCGTATCGTTGAAATTTATGGACCAGAATCTTCAGGTAAGACAACTCTTACCTTGCACGCAATCGCAAATGCTCAGAAAGCTGGCGGCATCTGCGCATTTATCGATGCCGAGCACGCATTCGATGCTGAGTATGCAAAAAAGCTTGGCGTTGATATCGACGCTCTTCTTGTCTCACAGCCAGATACTGGCGAGCAAGCACTTGAAATCATGGACATGCTCATTCGTTCCGGTGCACTTGATCTCGTAGTTGTCGACTCTGTTGCAGCTCTGGTACCACGTGCTGAAATCGAAGGCGAGATGGGCGATTCACATATGGGTCTGCAGGCACGGCTGATGTCACAAGCGCTGCGAAAGATTACTGGCGCACTACATCAATCAAAGACCACTGCAATCTTTATCAATCAACTTCGTGAAAAGATTGGTGTCTTCTTTGGTTCACCTGAGACAACAACAGGAGGAAAGGCGCTTAAGTTCTATGCCTCAGTCCGCCTTGATATCCGCCGTATTGAAACGCTCAAAGAAGGGACAGAATCTGTCGGTAACCGTACTCGCGTTAAAGTGGTGAAGAACAAGATGGCTCCACCATTTAAGCAAGCCGAGTTCGACATCATCTACGGTGTGGGAATCTCACGCGAAGGATCAATCATTGACATGGGCGTAGATCTCGGAATCGTGAAGAAGTCTGGTGCTTGGTACACATATGAGGCAGATCAACTAGGTCAAGGTAAAGAGAATTCACGTGCATTCCTTATCAATAACCCAGATCTAGCTAATGAGATAGAGTCAAAGATTCGTGCCAGCTTTGTGAACGTTGAAGTCGATGCAGCCCTAATTGCTGAAATCGATGAAGCCGCAGCAGAGGTTGATTTCTAATTTCACTGCAATTTGCAAAAGTTGAGAGAGGCGAGGGCTCTGACCCTTACGAAGTAGCTCACGCAATTGCGCTCAACGCACTTGTGACACGAGCGAAAAGTAAGGGCGAGCTGCTCGCTCATCTTAAAACCCGTGGCGTAGAAGATGATGTGGCGCATGCTGTCATTTTTCGTCTGCAAGAGAGCGGCCTGGTTAATGATCGTGAATTTGCCCTTGCCTGGGCCACCTCACGCCATGGCCATAAGAAGATTTCAAAGCGCATCATTTCGGGGGAGCTTCGTCAAAAAGGAGTTACCCAAGAGCTAATAGATGAGGCACTTGAGGGCATCGATGATGAATCCGAATATCGATCAGCCTTTGAACTTGGCTTTAAGAAGTACAACACCATGTCTCGTCTGGCACCTGATGTTCAGGTGCGCCGCATTCAATCGCTCTTAGCCCGCAAGGGATTTAACTTCACTATTATTTCTCGCGTGCTCAAAGAACTCGATTTACTAGGTAACTAACTACTTACCTGTTTTCAAATGCTCGCTTAAACGCTCTGCCGTTGCCACAACTGCGGCAGCATGTAGCCGTCCAGGTTGACGGCCAAGTCTTTCAATGGGGCCGCTAATTGAGACAGCTGCAATAACTTTTCCATTGGGTCCGCGCACGGGTGCAGAGACAGATGCGACGCCGGCTTCGCGCTCACCTACAGATTGCGCCCAACCGCGTCTGCGATCTGCAGCTAAATGTGCCGCTGTGTATCTGGCATTTTTAAGCCCGCGATGAATCTTCTCTGAGTCTTCCCATGCCATTAAAATTTGGGCGGCAGATCCTGCCTGCATAGTTAGTGATGCACCGATTGGTACCGAGTCGCGAAGTCCAGATAAACGCTCTGCTACAGCGACACAGATTCGAATATCTCCTTGGCGCCGATAAAGTTGGGCAGATTCTCCGGTGGCATCGCGCAGGGCGGCAAGTGCTGGTGTTGCCACTGCGATCAGGCGATCTTCTCCGGCTGCAGCTGCTAATTCACCTGAACGTGGCCCAATAATGAAGCGACCATTGAGGTCGCGCGCTACTAGATGATGAAATTCCAGGGCAACAGCGAGCCGGTGAGCTGTGGGACGGGCGATTCCAGTGGCAGCTACCAGTTCAGCAAGAGAGTGAGGCCCTGATTCCAGGGTGGCCAGGATGTATACCGCTTTATCTAAGACGCCAACTCCGCTATTCTTCTTATCCACAGGATGATATTAGCATCCCATTCTGTGAGACGCAATGCAGTTATCGAAAAGATGAGGAGCACCAGAGATTATGGGTAAGACACTCGCGGAGAAGATTTGGGATGACCATATCGTTCGTAGCGCAGAAGGTGAACCTGACCTGCTCTATATCGACCTGCATCTAATACATGAAGTAACAAGTCCGCAAGCCTTCGATGGTCTGCGTCTTGCAGGGCGCCCAGTGCGCCGGGCAGATTTAACAATTGCAACCGAAGATCACAACACGCCAACACTAGATATTCTAAAGCCGATAGCTGATCCGGTTTCAAAGCTGCAGATTGATACTTTGCGCAGCAATGCTAAAGAATTTGGTATTCGACTTCACTCACTGGGAGATGCCGATCAAGGCGTTGTTCACGTTGTTGGCCCACAGCTAGGAATCACACAGCCCGGAATGACAATTGTTTGTGGAGATTCACATACTTCCACCCATGGCGCTTTTGGCGCAATCGCATTTGGTATCGGTACATCAGAGGTAGAACATGTTCTTGCAACACAGACTCTGCCATCTCGTCGGCCAAAGACAATGGCAATCAACGTCGAGGGAACGCTCAAAGCTGGTGTCAGCGCTAAAGATATTATTCTTGCCATCATTGCCCAGATTGGCACCGGTGGCGGCCAGGGATACATCATTGAATACCGCGGTTCTGCAATCCGCGCGCTATCTATGGAAGGTCGAATGACCGTCTGTAATATGTCTATCGAAGCTGGCGCACGCGCCGGACTTATCGCACCAGATCAGAAGACATTTGATTACATCAAGGGCAAGCCACATGCACCGGAGGATTTCGAGGGCGCTCAGAAGTATTGGCAGAGCCTGTTTACCGATGCTGATGCTAAATTCGATGTTGAAATCACAATCAGCGCGGATGAGTTAGAGCCATTTGTTACATGGGGTACTAACCCAGGACAAGGTCTACCGCTGAATGCATCAGTGCCAAACCCGGCCGAAATCAAAGATGCCGAAGAGCGCGGAGCTGCTGAACGCGCTCTGCAATACATGGGACTTGTGGCTGGAACACCACTGAAAAAGATAGCTATTGACACTGTTTTCTTGGGCTCTTGCACCAATGGCCGAATTGAAGATTTACGCGCTGCCGCATCAGTTCTTGAAGGCAAGAAGATTGCAACGACGCTACGCATGCTGGTAGTTCCTGGCTCTGAGCGAGTACGTCAGCAAGCGATGCAGGAAGGGCTAGATAAAGTCTTCATCGATGCCGGCGCTGAATGGCGTAATGCCGGCTGTTCCATGTGCCTTGGCATGAACCCAGATCAACTTGCCGTCGGTGAGCGTTCGGCATCGACATCGAATAGAAACTTTGAAGGACGACAAGGAAAGGGTGGACGCACCCACCTGGTGAGCCCATTGGTCGCTGCTGCAACAGCTATTCGCGGCACACTTTCATCACCGGCAGATTTGTAAGAGAGGCTAGGAAAAATGGAAAAATTCATTAAGCACACCGGAACCGGAGTTCCGCTACGCCGCAGCAATGTTGATACCGATCAGATTATTCCTGCCGTCTATTTAAAGCGCGTGACTCGCAGTGGCTTTGAAGATGGACTGTTCTCAGCCTGGCGCTCAGATCCTGAATTTGTACTCAACAAAGCAGAGTTCAAGAGCGGCACCGTGCTTGTGGCAGGGCCAGAATTCGGAACTGGCTCCTCACGCGAGCATGCAGTTTGGGCCTTGCAGAATTACGGCTTCAAGGTTGTCATCTCTAGCCGCTTTGCAGATATCTTCCGAAACAACTCCCTCAAAGGTGGATTACTGACCGTCATCGTTGCGCAATCGGTCGTCGATGCTCTCTGGGATGCCATCGAGAGTGAGCCAACAACCTCAATTACCGTCGACCTAGAGGCTCGCACAGTTTCCTACAACGCCATCACCTTGAACTTTGAACTCGATGATTACACACGCTGGCGCCTCTTGGAGGGCCTTGATGACATCGGATTAACCTTGAAACACACTGATTCCATTGACGCTTTTGAAGCTAAGCGCCCGGCATATAAGCCAAAGACGCTACCTATACGAATTTAACGTCTTCGACGCTGTGAAAATGAGCGTGTAGTAATGCTTTTTTCTAAGGGTGAGTGAAAGGCAGTGAACTCTCAATATAAGAATGAGAGTTTTTTACACATAAATATGCGTTTTTTGACGGAATAATTGGTTGCGACACGCGCGTGTTAATCACGCTCTCACCCCATGAATAGGTTTATGTTTTACGCAGTTAGGCAAAAGCTTAATTATTTAAGCGTAAAACTTCCACATTAAGGGGAAACTGAATGAATAAGGCCCAGTTCATCGCTGCGTTGGCCCCACACTTCAACGGCAGCAAGAAAGATGCAGCACACGCTGTAGATGTAGTTTTTGACACAATCGTTCGTAACATGTCAGCCGGAAACGATGTCATGATCAACGATTTCGGAAAGTTTAAGAAGGTTGATCGCAAAGCACGTATGGGACGTAACCCATTTACCGGCGAGACAATCAAGATCAAGGCATCAAAGAAGGCACGTTTCCTTCCTGCAAAGGCACTCAAGGAAATTATTGCTGGAGATCGCAAACTTGGTCCAGCACCAAAGCCAGAAGTTAAGGCAGCTCCAAAGGCAGCAGCGAAGAAAGCTGTAGCAAAGAAGAAGGTTGCTAAGAAGGCTCCGGCAAAGCGCAAGCCAGCAGCTAAGAAGAAGGCTCCGGCAAAGCGCAAGCCAGCAAAGAAGGCAGTTAAGAGACGTTAATTCTTAACACTTTTATCAAGAAGGAGCCTTGCGAAAGCAAGGCTCCTTCTTGCTTTCCCCATTACTATAGCGAACATGGCAGAGTTCAAAGTTTCATATGAACCGCCACGTGGTTTTCCACTAGGCACAAATCGCACCTACCAGATATTCGCAGCTATTTTGATTCCAATATTCAATCTCTTGCTGAGCCGAGATTGGAAGGGTGCTGACAATATTCCAGCTAACGGCAGAGTCATAGTTGCAAGCAATCACATGTCTTACCTTGATGTATTGGTCTTTACGCATTTTCTCTTTCGAAACGGCCGAGCCCCTCGTTATTTGGGCAAAGTGGGGGTCTTTAGAGTTCCTGTGATCGGCCAGATTCTCTTAGCCTCTGGTCAGATTCCAGTGGAGCGAGAAAGTATCGATGCTAAAAATGCCGTTGATCACGCAAAGATTCTTCTCGAATCTGGACACATGCTCGGTGTTTACCCGGAAGGGACTCTTACTCGAGATTCAGATATGTGGCCCATGATTGCCAAAACGGGGTGCGCCCGCCTGGCACTTGAGACAGATACGCCAGTCATCCCGATTGCGCAGTGGGGCTCGCAACTCGTCGTTCCGAATTACACCAAGAAGTTAGCGCTCTTTCCTCGCAAGACAATCATCGTCCGGGCGGGTAAGCCAGTAGATCTCTCGCGCTGGAAAGGAAAGCACGAGGACCCCCAGGCTCTGATTGAAGCGACCGCGCACATCATGCGAGAAATTACCGTCCTTCTCGAAGATATTCGTGGTGAGAAGCGACCTGAAGTAATCTTTGACCCGCACACATCAGATCTTCCACGGATAGGCAACTTTAAGAAGAAGAGAGCATGAGCAAAGTAACTGTTTTCGGTGCCGGCGCCTGGGGTTCAACCATGGCGCAGGTCTTAAGTGATGCCGGAAATGAAGTACTCCTTTGGGGCCGCAGTGAATCTGTGATCGCAGAAATCACCACAGCTCATACCAATGTGAAGTATTTAGGTAGCCACATACTTCCTGAAGCCATCATTGCAACCACAAGTTTGGACGATGCATTCGCGTTCTCTCAGATGTATGTGCTGGCCATACCTGCTCAAGAGATCCGAGCGACGCTGGAAGATTGGAAAGACCGTTTTTCATCGGACTGCACGATTGTGAGCACGCTAAAGGGAATTGAAATAAACACTCAAATGCGGATGACCGAGGTCATTGAAGATGTTATTGGTGTGCACAAGATTGCAATTATTACTGGACCTAACTTGGCTGATGAACTAGTGCTTCGTCAGCCTGCCGGCGCTGTTGCCGCTGCAACTTCGCAAGTGCTAGCCGATCAGATTAGAGAGCTATTTCGTACTCCCTACTATCGCGTCTACACATCAACTGATGTCATGGGTTGTGAACTCGCTGGCGCCATCAAAAGTGTTATCGCGCTAGCGGTAGGGCTATCTATTGGAATGGGCTTTGGCGAAAATACCCAAGCGATGTTAATTACCCGCGGGCTAAATGAAGTTGCACGATTATGCGCTGCTCACGGTTCTGATCCCTTATCTGCCGCAGGCTTAGCGGGCATGGGTGATCTTGTTGCTAGTTGTGGGTCACCCCTGTCTCGCAATAGAACATTCGGTGAAGTCATCGGTCGCACAGGTTCGATGAGCGCTGCGCGTACTCAGATGGTCAAGACTGTCGAAGGTGTTGCATCATCAAGTGCTGTGCTTGAAATTGCTCATCGTGTGGGCATTGAAGTTCCCGTGATTGAAGCAGTAGCGGACATTGTGAGTGAAAAGCTCACACCAGAAGCCGCTCTACAAAGACTTATGGAGATAACCACCAAGGCTGAAAACTTCATCCGATGACACAGCGCGTAGCAATCATTTGCGGTGGTCGAAGCAGCGAGCATGAAATTTCCTGTATCTCGGCCGGGGGAGTACTTGCTGCTATTGATCGCAGCGCCTATGAACCGATTCTGATTGGTATTACCAAAGAGGGTTCATGGGTACTCATTCCAGAAAATCACACAATGGCTATCGTTAATGGAGTTCTTCCATCTGTTCCGCAGAAAGCTCCGGCAGTGGTCGCCGATGTTGCCGGATTTTCTAGCGGTGGAAAAGACTTGAAGGTAGATATCGTTTTTCCGTTATTGCATGGCCCATACGGTGAGGATGGAACTATTCAAGGACTTCTGGAAATGGCAGATATGCCTTATGTGGGTTCTGGAGTTCTGGCATCGGCTGTTGCGATGGATAAATCATTTGCTAAGCCAATATTTGCATCGCACGGCATTGCAACTGTGCCGGGAATAGTCGTCAAAGCAGGCGCCTGGAAATCTAACGCGGCAGCAATTACAAATGAGATAGCAGAACTTGGTTATCCGGTATTTGTGAAGCCGGCACGGGGTGGATCTTCGCGCGGAACAACGAAGGTAAAGAGTGCGGACCAATTACCTGCTGCTGTTGCCGAAGCGCATCGCTTTGACCCGAAGGCAATGGTGGAAAAGGCGATAGTTGGTTCTGAGATTGAATGCGCTGTCCTTGAAATTAAGGGAGCTCCAGAAGCCTCTGTTGCCGGAATGATTCATATCGATCCTAGATTTGAGTTCTACGACTTTGAGGCAAAGTACTTAGATGGGGCAACTTCGATAGAACTTCCAGCACCTATAGATAGCGCAATCGCAGAAAAAATTCGTAGCTCTGCAATCAAAGCATTTTTGGCACTTGGCTGTTCCGCCTAGC
>Ga0209553_1000101_pt1 | contig 39723 bp, 40 predicted proteins | sample LauGreFBDMM110DN_2_FD_188217 | JGI IMG/M metagenome (GOLD analysis project Ga0209553, IMG submission 188217) | Freshwater lake microbial communities from Lake Michigan, USA - Fa13.BD.MM110.DN (SPAdes) (version 2) | ecosystem: Environmental > Aquatic > Freshwater > Lake | place: Lake Michigan...
GCTACGGGGAGCACGCGGGATCTGCTGTATCGCGACCTCGCGTGGGTGATCCGCGATCCCAAAGTTCTTGAGGCAACTGATCGTGCGTTGGCCCAAAACAAGGGCGGCGAAGCCTTGTTAAGTTTTCCGGCCCCCATCGAGCGGACCTTTCGGACGCTGCTAGTCTCCCTTGGCCTTGTAGAAAAAGATGGAACCGCCTTGATCATGGTGCTGCAGGAACAAACCGAGCACCTCAAGATGGATCAGATGCGGGCTGACTTTGTCGCCAACGCCAGCCACGAGCTACGTACGCCCTTGGCCATTGTTTTAGGCTTTATCGAAACCCTACGGGGTGCCGCCCGCGATGACACTGAGGCGCGGGAGAAGTTTCTTGAGATCATGCTGAAACAAGCCAACCGGATGACACGGTTGATTGATGATCTTTTGTCTCTGTCTCGCATTGAACTGCGTGAACACATGCGACCGACTGGAGAGACCGATATCGCGACCGTCTTAAGCGCCACCGTTGATTTATTGGATGTGCAGAAACGCGAACGCAAAACATCTATCCGGATCAATGTGGCCACTGACTTGCCGCACGTCATCGGCGAGCCGACAGTGCTGAGTCAGGTGTTCTATAACCTGACCAACAACGCCTTGAAATACGGCGGCGAGAGTGGCTCGGTTGAAATTTCGGCCCAGCGTGTCGAGGAGCGCCCGCTGTCCATGCCTGGCACTGGCCCGTGCGTGAGAATTGCAGTGCGTGATCATGGGGGGGGGATTCCCAAAGAGCACATTCCGCGCCTGACAGAGCGCTTTTACAGGGTGGACACGGCGCGCTCGCGCGAAATGGGCGGGACGGGGTTAGGATTAGCCATCGTCAAGCACATCACCCTTCAGCATCGCGGCGTGCTGGCCATTGAAAGCGAGATCGGCAAGGGTTCGACATTTTCGGTCTATCTGCCAATGGTCGGCACGACCAGTTAATCAGCGCGTGCGGCGCATGACCATTTGCGTGATAATAATTCCGCTGAGGCCTGCAATAAAAGTGTAGACGAAAAACACAACGTATCCTGCGCCGAGTGCGGGCGCGGATACCCCAAGCTTCGCCGCCCCTTGCGCCAGTGCACCAGCAGGGAGATTCGTGAACAAGTTCATGACCGGTGCGAACACCCCGCCCGCCTCAATCGAACGGGCCGCAGATTCAACCACGCGGCCTGACTGTGACCCGAGTAGCTTTCCTGGAATGGAATAGAACGATGAAAATAACGCGTACTGTGTGGCTGTGAAAGAATCAGTAGTCAGCGATGACATATATGCAATCAGGCATGTTCCCGAAAATCCTTCGGAAATATTATCGACACTGATGGCAATTGTCAGCGCGGCAACATCAGGCCCTTGGGTGGCAAGCCAAGCAAAAACAAGATTACTAAAAGGCCCGATAAGCGCGCCCACTAAAAGTGGCCGCATTAAACCCCAGCGCGCGATGGAAAAACCACCGGCGAACACGCCAAACATTGACATTGCCGTGCCATATATTTTCCGAACTTCGGCAATCTCGGTCAGCGTAAAGCCAAGGTCGATGTAGAAGGGATTCATGATGTTGAGCGTGAAGTCTGCCAATCGGTAGAGGCAGATGAGGGCGAGGATGAGGCTTGCGGTGCCGCGATAGCGGCCAAAAAAATCTGCCAGTGGATCACCAAAGGCATGAGAGAGAAAAACACCGGGGCGGGTTTTCTGTCCTGGCATGGGCCACGCGGCCAGCCCAACCAGACCGCCACCGATGATTACGCCAAGAAGTTGAAACCACAAGCCACTGCCCGGCGCAGTCCAGATGGTTTTGAAGTTCAGGGCTGATGCGTCGGGAAGAATGCTTGCCAGCACGTCGGCCTTGCCCGAGAGGCCAGAGCCCATCAACAACGCCCCCAACACCAGAACGGAAAGCCGCAGCAGCCATTCGATCCGCTCGTTCAAAGGCTGGGCTGGAATACCGTTGGTGGGAATGGGCCGCAGCACATGGGCGCGTTCACGCGGCGCCAGCAGAACCGCGAGCATGCCCACAAGCATTAAACTGGCCATCACCGCGTAAGAGAATGACCAGCCATAGGTTTGTGCGAGAACCAGCGGAGCGGCACCAGCGACAATACGCGCCATGCGATAACCCCACGTATAGGCGGCCACCATCGCGCCCCGTTGCGCTTCGCCCGTGGCTTCGATGCGCCACGCATCAATGACGATATCCTGCGTTGCTGAAGAAAAACCCGTCAGCACCGCGAAAAGAGCAACCACGCCTAAATTTGAGGCAGGGTCAGACAGTGAAATGAGAAACAAACCTGCGGTGATCGAAATTTGCGACACCAACATCCAGGCGCGTCGATGCCCCAGCAGCTTCGTCAGAAGCGGTATGGTGCCGCGATCGACAAGTGGGGCCCAGAGAAACTTAAACGCATAGGCAAGTGTCGCCAGACTAAAGAAGCCAATCACTTCGAGTGACAGCCCCGCCTCGCGCAGCCAAGCTGAAAGCGTGTCGAAAATGAGAAGAAACGGCAATCCCGCCGAGAAGCCCAGCGCAAGCATGACGAGGGTTTGCCGCTCGAGGAACAAACCCAGAGCTGCGCGCCATCCACCGATTGGGGCTTGAGAAGCCGTTTCACCCATAAGCGTTTGTCGCACAGGTGTTGCGGGTTGTGAATCCCCGGTGCGAAGGGTTAACCCCGCGTGACGAGTTTAACCTCAATGTTCCCGCGCGTGGCATTGGTGCTGAGGTTCAGGGTGAGCGTTTTTTGCACCGCCGTGCGCAGGGCTTGCATTACCGCAGTAGCAATGGTGATGGGAATCCACGCGTGGTCCAAGATATTGTTCGTGAAAGACTTGGTGTCCTCTGGTCGCCAGGGCGGGGCAGCCGTTGCAATCAGATGCGATAAAATGAAAGGTGGCGTGAAGAAATTGATTGCAGCCGCCGGGGCACCAAACCGACAGCGTTAGGAAAGTCGGAGCGATGCCAACAGCAGGGACAAGCAAAAGGCCATGGCTGATTTATGCCATGGCCTTGAAAGGCTGGAAAGGTCTTCCAGATATTCGGATTATTCAGCAGCTTGCTTAGAGGCGCGCTTTCGCTTGTTGGGGTCGAGGTAGCGTTTGCGCAACCGTATAAACTTCGGTGTCACTTCCACTAACTCATCGTCCTGGATGTAAGCGAGTGCGTCTTCCAGCGTCATGCGGCGCGGGGGCGGCAGGAATTGTTTGTCGTCCTTAATGACGGTGCGGAAGTTGGTCAGCGCTTTGGCCTTCAGCGGATTAACATCAAGGTCGTTGTCGCGTGTGTGTTCGCCCACGATCATGCCGCCGTACACTTTGTCGCCGGGGGAAATGAATTGTGGGCCACGATCAATCAAGTTGTGCAAACCATAGGTGTTGGCCTCACCCGCGTCTGTCGAGACCAGCACGCCGACGCGGCGCGCAGCAATGGCGCCTTTATAGGGCGCATAGCCATAGTAGAGGCGATTCATAATGCCGGTACCGCGCGTATCGGTGAGAAATTCACCATGGTACCCGATTAATCCGCGCGCAGGTGCGTGGAAGACGATGCGGGTTTTGCCGCCGCCCGAGGGCTTCATTTCGCGCATCTCGGCTTTACGCTGAGACATTTTGTCGACAACAATGCCGGTGTAGGCGTCATCCACATCGATCACGACTTCTTCGATGGGTTCGGTCTTTTTGCCGTTTTCGTCTTCGCGGAACAGCACGCGTGGGCGCGAAATTGATAACTCAAAGCCTTCGCGGCGCATGTTTTCGATTAACACGCCCAACTGCAATTCGCCGCGACCGGCGACTTCGTAGGCGTCTTTGTCGTCGGATTCGCTGACCTTAATGGCCACGTTGCCTTCGGCTTCGCGCATCAGGCGCGTGCCAATCATACGAGTGGTCAGCTTATCGCCATCCAAGCCCGCGAGTGGTGAATCATTGACCGAGAAGGTCATGGCCAAGGTTGGCGGATCGATGGGGCGGGCTTGTATCGCGTCCGTGACTTCGGGGGCGCAAATAGTGTCGGCAACGTTGGCATTCTCAAGCCCCGCAATGGCGACAATGTCGCCTGCTTCCACGCTATCGACCGGAACGCGCTCAAGTCCACGGAACGAAAGTAATTTCGTGGCCCGGCCTTGTTCCAAAATCTTGCCGTCGCGCGATAGTGCTTTGATCTGCATGTTGACGCGACCAATGCCCGATTGAACGCGGCCTGTGAGGATGCGGCCCAAGTACGAATCGTATTCCAATGTCGTGCACAGCATGGTGAAGGGCGCTTCAAGATCGCTCTTGGGCGGTGGCACGCGCGCGACAATGGTTTCAAACAACGGGGTTAAATCGCCTGGTTTATCTTTTTCGAGATCACGAACAGCCCAACCTTCGCGGCCCACGGCAAAGAGTGTGGGGAAATCGAGTTGTTCATCGCTGGCGCCAAGGACAGCGAAAAGATCGAAAATTTCATTGTGAACGTCGTGCGGACGCGCATCACTACGATCCACCTTATTGATGATCACAATCGGCTTCAAACCCAGGTCGAGTGCCTTGGAAAGAACGAATTTTGTTTGTGGCAGCGGGCCTTCGGCCGAGTCCACCAGCAACACCACGCCGTCGACCATGGACAAAACGCGTTCCACTTCGCCGCCGAAATCGGCGTGGCCAGGGGTGTCGACAATGTTGATTTTAATGCCGTTCCATTCAACCGAGGTGCACTTTGCTAAAATCGTAATGCCGCGCTCGCGCTCCAAATCATTGGAGTCCATTGCGCAGTCTTGCATGCGCGAATTGGCACGCACGGCACCTGATTGGCGTAAAAAAGCATCGACCAGGGTGGTTTTGCCGTGGTCAACGTGAGCGATGATGGCGATGTTGCGCAGGTTCATGGGAAGCTCTGCGAGGTCCTAAGTCGTTGATTTCAGATAACAAAATGGCGTTCAGGCATACGCCCTGATCCGACCGTTCCGTGCGGCCGGTTCTATACCCGTCTCAGGGGCCTAAAGCAAGGCGAGCCCTTAAAGCCCCTCTTTGACCATCAGCTTGCGCAGGTCGGCTTCGGGGCGCGCGCCCATATGGCTAATGATCTCGGCGGCGGCCAATGCGCCGATCTTGGCCGAGCTCACCAAGTCGCGCCCATTGGTGTAGCCATATAAAAAGCCAGCCGCGAATAAATCACCGGCGCCAGTGGTATCGACGACCTTGGACACAGGAGCGGCAGGAACCGTTGCGGTGCTCATGACATCAACCACCAGCGCGCCGCGCGCGCCCAATGTCATGCAGGCCAGGGTGTTGGATTGGCGCAACTTGCGCACGGCTGTGTCGAAATCAGTCGTTTGATAGAGGCGAAACACTTCTTCTTCATTGCCGAATAGCAAGTCGACGTGTTCGAAAATAAGTTTCAACAAATCATCACGATGACGATCCACCACGAAAGGATCTGACAACGAGAGCGCCACCTTGCGACCAGCCACCTTGGCTGTCACGCAGGCTTTGCGAATGGCGTCTTTGGCTTGCGGCGTGTCCCACTGATAGCCTTCGATATACGTGACGTGTGCCGCTGAAATCATGCCTTCATCAATGTCTGCGGCACTCAGCTCGGTGCACGCCCCAAGATAAGTGTTCATCGTGCGCTGCGCATCGCCCGTGACCAAAATCAAACACATAGCCGTGGGCAGCTTGGTGGTGCCCTTTGCGCCTGCATGAAAATCAACGCCTGCAGCCTTAATTGCGTGATTGAAGATTTCACCAAATTCATCACCGCCAATTTTGCCGATGAAGGCAGGGCGGCCACCAAGAGATGCGATACCAGCCATTGAGTTGGCCGCAGACCCACCCGAGATATTCATGGTGCGGCCCATGTCGCGATAAAGCGCTTTGGCCTGATCGGGATCGATCAGAGCCATGGTGCCCTTGACCATGTTATGGCGTTCTAAAAAGTTTTCGTCCGTGCGGGAGAGAATGTCGACAATGGCACTGCCAATTCCAACAACGTCATAACGCTTATCGTTCATGAAAGACCTACATACTAACTCTGTGTAAAATAAGGATTGGAGTATAACGATGCCTTCGCCAGCCGACAAACATCCAGAACATCAATGATCTCTGTTTTTTATAAAGCTTTCCTAGGGTTGAAAGACCCCCGCGTCGTGCGCCTGATGTTGATCTGCATCGGGATCACTCTTGCCATCTATCTTTCCTTTTTTTAGGGCTTGGTTGAGTTTTGCGAGCGACCGATATCGCTTCATGGCCCTGGGTTGATACACTGTTGGATCTGGGGGTTGGTGTGGTCGCGTGCGTTCTGGCGTGGTTTCTATTTCCAGGCGTGGCGTCGGGAATCATGGGGGCGCTGCTTGATCCGGTGATCACAGCGCTCGAGGGCACGCACTATGGGCACCTGGGCCCGGCTCGAAAAGTTCTCATACAAGAAACGGTTTTCTCTTCGGTTCAGTTGATCGCAACCACGCTTGGACTCAACTTACTTTTATTGCCGCTCTATCTTGTGCTGATCTTTATCCCACCGCTCAACTTGGTCTTGTTCTATCTCGTGAATGGTCAGCTTTTGGGCCGAGAGTATTTCGAGGCGGTGGCGTCACGCAGGTTCGACGCCGCGACCGTGGCCCAGATGCGTCAGGCGTACCGGTGGCAAATCCTAGGAGCTGGAGCCATCACCACTGGCCTGCTGACAATCCCGGCGATCAACCTGGTAGCGCCTGTCATCGGGGCAGTGGCCATGGTATATTTTTTCCATAAATTAGCCGGTCGCGTGTAAACTAAGATCGACGACAAGGTCCGTAAAAATGTTCAAATAACAATGGCTTAGACGTTTTGAGGGCGGGACCCATGGCGGCAAGCTTTCGGGCACGATCACCACGCTCAATGACTAAGCTTTCTTTTTCTTCGCTTTGGCTTCTTTTGAATCTGGCGCCGGCGTTTTGGGTTTAAAGGCGCACAGATCGGCGACCACACATCGCCAACAGTCGGGCAAGCGCGCTTTGCAAATATAACGACCGTGCAAAATCAACCAGTGATGCGCGTTTTGTTTAAACTCCGCTGGCGTTGCCTTCTCTAATTTTTCTTCCACATGACGCGGCGTTTTGCCGGGCGCTAACCCGGTACAGTTGCCAACCCGAAAAATGTGCGTGTCCACGGCAATCGTGTGCTCGCCGAAAGCCACATTCAGCACCACGTTGGCGGTTTTGCGCCCCACACCTGGAAGCTGCTCAAGCTGCTCGCGTGAACGTGGGATCTGGCTGCCGTGCTGTTCAAACAAAATCTTCGACAGCGCAATAACGTTCTTCGCCTTGGTGTTAAACAGCCCAATGGTCTTGATGTAATTTTTCAGACCCACTTCGCCCAGTGCCAGCATTTTCTCAGGCGTGTCGACCACCTTGAACAGCGGCCCCGTGGCTTTGTTCACGCCCACATCGGTGGCCTGCGCCGACAGCACGACTGCCACCAGCAACGTATAGGCATTAACGGATTTCAGCTCGGTGCTGGGTTCGGGGTTAAGCTCGCGCAGCCGGCGATAGAATTCAGTGACGTTGGCGGGGTTCATCAGGAACATTTTCCCGAGAAGTACTGCTTACCGCTTGGCGTGGAAAATGAGACCAAATCAAAGATCCAGCACATCGCGCATCGAATAGAAGCTCGGTCCGCGACTGCGCGCCCAAAGTGCAGCACGCACCGCACCCTTGGCAAACACCGCACGCGACGAGGCCTTGTGGGTCAGTTCTACGCGCTCACCGTCAGCCGCAAACATCACCGTATGATCACCCACCACATCGCCGCCACGCAATGTGGCAAAACCAATTTCACCGCTTGGTCGCGCGCCCACCTGACCATCGCGCGACTTCTTCCACACATTCGCCAGTTTCACCTTGCGCCCACGAGCGGCCGCCTCGCCAAGCCCCAAAGCCGTGCCCGAGGGCGCGTCGAGCTTGTGACGATGATGCATTTCAAGAATGTCGATGTCGTAATCGGGGCCCAAAGTGGCCGCGAGTTTTTCGGTCAACGAAAACAACACATTCACACCGATGCTAAAATTGGGTGCAAACACGATGGGTGCAGAGGCCGCGTATTTTTGCAGTGTCGCCACTATGTCGGCATCCAAGCCCGTGGTGCCAACCACCAGAATTTTTCCGGTCTTGGCGGCTAAGGCGGCATGGTGAAGGGTCGCGGCTGGAACGGTGAAGTCGATGACGGCATCGCAGGCGGCGAACAGCGCGCTTGCATCCGCGCTAACAAGAATGCCTAGCGGCTTGGGCCCGACCAGAAGGCCGATGTCGGTGCCGACCATTGGCCCCACGGGCTCGGTGCCGCCACTGAGTGTACATCCAGGCGCGGCTAAAACTTCGGACACGAGCATGCGCCCCATGCGTCCAGCGCAGCCGACAATGCCGATCTTTAAGGGTGATGTGCTCATGGCGATCCGCCCGGGGGTTTTAAACGTCCTTGGTCTTGCGACGAAGACCCCTGCAAATCAAGTCAATTCAGGTAAACGTGCCGCTGACTACCTAGCCAGCTCGTCCAGGAACTCTTTCACCCGGTCAAAGAAACCTTGGGTTTCTGGGCTGTCGGTCTTGCGATCGCTCTCTTTTTCGAATTCCCGCAACAGCTTCTTTTGCTTGTCGGTCAGGTTCACGGGCACTTCGACCGCGGATTCCAGAAAGAAGTCGCCGCGGGCAGCCGAGCGCAGGACCGACATGCCCTTGCCTTTGAGACGAAAGCGGTGGCCGTGCTGGCAGCCCTTGGGGATCGTCACCTTGACGCGCGATCCATCAATCGAGGGCACTTCCACTTCACCACCGAGCGCTGCCGTGATTATTGCAACGGGCATGCGCATAAACAGATTGGCCCCTTCGCGCTGGAACATGCGATGGGGCTGTATGGCCAGAAAGATATAAAGATCGCCGGGCGGTGCGCCGCTCAAGCCCGCCTCGCCTTCGGATGCTAAGCGAATGCGCGTGCCTTCTTCAACACCGGGCGGAATCGTGACTTCTAGCGATTTGTCTTTGCGGGTGCGGCCTTGGCCCCGACATGTGGGGCAGGGGTCCGAGATCACCTGACCGGCGCCCTGACACATGGGGCAGGTGCGCTCAATCGTGAAAAAGCCTTGCTGGCTGCGCACCTTGCCCGCACCGCGACATGTGGGGCAGGCCTTGGGTGCCGCGCCATCTTTGCCGCCGCTGCCTTTACACGATTCGCACGCAAGCGACGACGGAACCGTAATTTTCGCTTTTTTACCGTGAAACGATTCCTCGAGCGTGATCTCCATATTATAGCGGAGATCTTGGCCACGCGAGGCCGCGCGCCCACCGCGTTTGGCACCACCCATCATATCGCCAAACATCTCGTCGAAAACATCGGCAAAGCCTCCGAAGCCGCCCGCAGCGCCAGCACCGCCGTTGCCTTGCTCGAATGCCGCATGGCCGTAGCGGTCGTAGGCCGCGCGTTTTTGCTCGTCTTTCAGAACATCATAGGCTTCGTTGATTTCGCGGAATTTTGTTTCGGCGTTTTTGTCACCAGGGTTTTTGTCCGGGTGATGCTGCATCGCAAGTTTACGATAGGCTTTTTTCACGTCATCTAATGACGCGCCCTTTGCGACACCGAGCAGTTCGTAAAAATCCTGCTTCGCCATGGAAAATAATCGCAGAGGTTAGGGTAAAGAAAATGTCATGGCCCGTTTTGCACAGGCCATGACACGAACAATAGCTAAGGACAAACCAGCCCGCTTCGGTTGCCCGATCCGATTTATTTTTTGTCCTTGTCGACTTCTTCAAAATCAGCGTCGACCACATCATCTTTCTTTTCGCCAGCCGCAGCCCCTGGGCCAGCTTCACCCGCCGCCGCGGCGGCTGGATCAGACTTGTACATGGCTTCGCCCATTTTCATCGACGCTTGCATCAATGCGTTCGTCGCTTCCTTGATTTTCTCGGCGTCACCTAAATCGAGCACGTCGCGAACATCCTTTAACTTTGCTTCGATCTCGGCTTTGTCGGCAGGCGGCAACTTGTCGCCATGCTCTTTCAAGTTTTTATCGGTGGTGTGCGCGAGGCTGTCTGCTTGGTTACGGGCGTCAACCGCTTCGCGACGTTTTTTATCTTCGTCGGCATGCGCTTCGGCGTCCTTAACCATCTTTTTAATATCGTCATCCGACAAGCCGCCCGAGGCTTGAATACGGATTTGCTGTTCTTTATTGGTGGCCTTGTCTTTCGCCGACACATTGACGATGCCGTTGGCATCGATGTCGAAGGTTACTTCCACTTGGGGAATGCCGCGCGGTGCCGGCGGAATGCCAACCAGATCAAACTGACCCAGCATTTTGTTATCGGCCGCCATTTCGCGTTCGCCTTGGAACACGCGGATGGTCACGGCGGTTTGGTTATCTTCAGCCGTTGAGAACACCTGGCTTTTGCGCGTTGGGATAGTGGTGTTGCGTTCGATCAGGCGCGTAAACACACCGCCCAGCGTTTCGATGCCCAGTGACAGGGGCGTGACATCGAGCAACAGCACGTCTTTCACATCACCCTTCAGCACGCCGGCTTGAATGGCCGCACCAATGGCCACAACTTCGTCTGGGTTGACGCCCTTGTGCGGCTCGCGACCGAAGAACTGTTTGACCAACTCTTGCACTTTGGGCATGCGGATCATGCCACCGACCAGCACAACCTCATCGATCTCGCTGGCTTTCAGGCCCGCATCCTTCAGGGCTTGGCGGCACGGCTCGATGGTTTTTTGAATCAGGTCATCCACCAACGCCTCAAGCTTGGCGCGCGTTAGTTTGATGTTGAGGTGCTTTGGCCCATTCTGATCGGCGGTGATGAACGGCAAGTTCACTTCCGTTTGCATCGCGCTCGACAGTTCGATCTTGGCTTTCTCAGCGGCTTCTTTCAGGCGCTGCAAAGCCAGCTTGTCTTTGCGCAGATCAATGGTGTTTTCTTTTTTGAACTCATCAGCGAGATAATCGATGATCCGTGCATCGAAATCTTCACCGCCCAGGAACGTGTCGCCGTTGGTGGATTTGACTTCGAAAACGCCATCACCAATTTCCAAAATCGAGACGTCAAAGGTACCACCGCCTAAGTCATAGACTGCGATTGTCCCGTTTTTCTTTTTATCGAGGCCGTAGGCAAGCGCGGCTGCCGTGGGCTCGTTGATAATACGCAGCACATTCAGGCCCGCGATCTTGCCCGCATCTTTGGTGGCCTGACGTTGGCTATCGTTGAAGTAAGCCGGAACCGTAATCACGGCTTCGCTGACCGACTCGCCCAAATAGGCTTCGGCGGTTTCTTTCATCTTGATCAAAGTTTGCGCCGAGATTTGGCTGGGGGCGTGTTTTTCGCCGCGCACTTCAACCCAAGCATCGCCGTTGTCGGCTTTGACAATTGTGTATGGAACAAGCTTCTTGCTCTTCTCGATCATTGGGTCTTCGTAACGACGACCCATGAGGCGCTTGATCGCAAATAAGGTGGCTTCGGGGTTGGTGACACCCTGACGCCTGGCCGGTTGGCCCATCAGACGTTCGCCCGATTCCGTAAAGGCGACGATCGACGGCGTGGTGCGCGCACCTTCGGCGTTCTCGATCACCTTGGGGGTTTTGCCCTCCATGATCGCGACACACGAGTTGGTTGTTCCAAGATCGATACCAATAACTTTACCCATAACTTTTCCTTTTCTCAGTGGCAGACATCTGGAACCCAGGATGGCGTCCGCAGATATCCCCTTGGGTTGGCTTGCAGATTTATTCCAAAAGGCACGACGACCAGTCGCACCTCTGAAGTTGGGGGGTTATATAAGGGGGGCTCTTGCCCCCGCAACAGCGCAGGTGCTGTTTTCGAGCCGTTACGGTGGTTTTTTTCAGCCCAAACGAGCAGATGAGGCGATGACGCAGCCCCTTCAGACCCCCAAAAGCCGAAAAAGGTCGTTTTCAGACGATCTTTTCGGCCCCGAGTTGCCCACGGGGTGCACTTTTCATCCAAAAAGTCTGGGTTTAAGAACTCAAATGGCCCTTTTGGCCGCCATTCAGGAGATTGCTCACGCCGCCCCCCTGACAAAGGTCCTTACCAAGACTGGGGGTTACACGTCGGCGGCCATCACCAACTGTGGGCATGCCGGATGGTGGAGCGATGCCAAGGGCTACCGATATGAAACCCGCAACCCGGCCAACGGGATGCCCTGGCCAGCGATGCCAGATATTTTTTTGCGTGCTGTAAGCGCTTGCGTCGCAAACACGCCCTGGCCAAATTTTGCTCCCGATGCCTGCCTGATCAACTTTTATGAACCCGGCGCCAAAATGGGGTTACACCAAGATCGCGACGAAAAAGATTTCACCCAACCCATCGTCACGGTGTGCCTGGGCGGTGATGCGGATTTTCAGGTGGGCGGGCCCAAACGCAGTGATAAAACCTCCTCGATCATTGTCCGTTCAGGCGATGTGATGATCATGGGCGGTGAAAGCCGCCTGTACTTTCATGGCGTGCGAAAAATTTACTCGGACACCAGCCCAATACCAGAGATCAAAGGCCGGTACAGTCTGACGTTTCGAAAAGCCCTTTGATCGACAAAAAGGACTTTGGTTTTAGTCCAGCAAGACCAGGCCGTAGTCACCGACGCACGAAAACCCCAGCGCGCTATAGACACGTATGGCCGAAAGGTTCTTAGCTTCTGTAAACAAAGTGGCTGTGCGCGCACCTTCCGCACGGCGATAAAGCAATTATCTGGCCGCAGCAACTTTTGAATAGACCCGTCCACGAAGATGTTTGGGTGTGTGCACGCCGCCCACTTGCACCACGTCCGGAAGCCGATCATTGATTACAGACAACGACACTGGAACATCATCAACAGTTGCAACCCAAAAATCGCCGCGATCAATCATCTGTTTGAAGTTGTCGTGGGCGCGGCTTTCAACGTCGGGGCTGGGTGGGGCTACGAGAGTTTCGATTTCGTAGTTGATGCGCCACTGAACGATCAAATCAAAATCTTTCAGTTGTGTACGGCGGCACGACACGCCGTGATTTTCTTTTCGAACAAATTTTTCCAGATCAAGTTCGAATAAATCTTTGGGGCTCAGATCGCGCACGCGATGTCGAAGTGCAAGCGCGTCCAAAGCGGCCTCACATTGCGCCCAGGGGCCCAGAAAACCTTTGACGGGTTACGCTTAATGAATTCCAAAAAAAACCGCCAGCTTGGCGGCGATGGTGGGTGCAAATAAAATAATTTTATCTGTCCAAAAGTGCGCCGCAACGTCGGTAATGTGCTCGCCATCAAAGCGAGCCGCATAGATACCATGGAATGGTCCATCGCCCTCGCCAACCCCCGAGGCCCGCAGGTTTGAGCGCAAGAACATAGTTGCCGCTGGGTATTGCGACAAAAACGATTCAAGCGCTGGCTGATCGGCAGGGGTCAGCAGTCGCAGCATTACGGCGCAACGTAGAGACACTCGAAGTGTTCAACGCACAGTGGGATGTCTTCGGTGAAGGATAAGCCGTACCCAGCCATCATGTTGGTGTAGTACGGGATGTGAATTTTGCGCCACACATCGAGCGGACGCACGGTTGGGCCGTCAATCGCCGTGTGTTTTTCGGTGATATCTTTGAATGCCACTTGTTCAACCGCTGTCGTTCGCACCAACAAGCGCGGCGTGCCATCAAGACGCACATGAGCGGTGAGATCGCCGGGCTGCGGCAACGGTTCACCCAGGCGCTCTAATTGCAGCGGGAGCGGAAACGTACCGACCTTTTGGCCATTGGCGATAAGATCTAAAATGATGGTGTTCATCTCGGGTGATGTGCCGATACAACGCACTGCAAACCGCGCTGGGATAACAAAATCTGGTCGCGCGGCTTGGACTGCACGCCAAAACGCGTCTAGGGCTGCGGGATGAGTTGGGGCTGCTGCGGTTGGCATGGGCGCTACTTCTTCGCGCTAACACGCCAGACGATGTTAGCCACATCATCGGCCACCAACAAACTTCCGTCTTTGGCCATGGCCACACCCGCCGGGCGGCCCCACACTTCGGCTTTCTTTTCACCCTGCGACCAGAAGCCGGACAGGAAAACAATATAGTGATCGGCTGGCTTGCCATTCACCCACGGCACATAGACCACATGATATCCGCGCGCTTGGGCTGCGTTCCACGAGCCATGCAAGCCCACAAAAGCACCGCCCTGAAACTCTTTGGGGAAAACGTTACCTGTCGAGAACGTCAAACCCACAGGCGCAGAGTGCGAGCGAAAGGGGGTGTCGGGCACAATGGCTTTGGCCACCAAATCAGGGCGTTTGTCGGCAAACTTAGGCTGCGGGTTTTTGCCCATGTAGCTATAAGGCCAGCCATAAAAACCACCATCCACAACTTTGGTCAGATAATCAGGCACCAACTCTTCGCCCAAACCGTCGCGCTCGTTCACAACCGTGTAGATGTCGGTGGTGCCGGGATAAAACGCCGTGCCCACCGCATTGCGCAAACCAGTTGCATAGGTGCGCTGGGCTGATCCATCGAGCTTGAATTCTTGGATGGTCGCGCGGGGCTCGGGCTCTTCGTTGATGTTGCCGCGTGAGCCAATTGACACATAGAACTTTGATCCATCGGGGTGCAGCGTGACAGCGCGCGTTGAATGGCCACCGGGGTCCATCAGCGCACCATCTTTGGTGACCTGCTGGGCCTTGGCTATGGCTTTCATGTCGCCGGCTTTATAAGGGAAGCGCCACACCGCCACCGTATCGCCGATCAGCACAAAATCTTTTCCGACGGCGATCCCAAAGGGCGCGGCAAAACCATCGGCAAAGGTCTCGACCTTTTCGGCTTTGCCGTCGCCATCGGCATCGCGCAGCACCATAATTTTGCCTTCGCCCGACGCGGCCAAAAACACATCCCCGTTGGGTGCCGTAATCAGGTTGCGCGCATCGGCAAGATTTTCGGCAAACAAATTAACGTTATATCCCTCCATGGCTTTCGGCATGGCGCCTGCGGGGCGCGTAATTGTGCGCGGCGGATTGGCAGGGCTTGGGGGTGAATAGGGCACCGGCATGGCCGCCAGATCAATTTTGATCTTGGTGCCGGGCGCTTGCTCGAAGGTTTGCGCAAATGCCGTACTGGCCGTGGCGCACAAAAGCGCAGCAGCAAAAAGCCCGTGATGTGTCATCTGCGCAGCTCCATCAAGCGTTCATATGTTCGCATATGATGTCGCACGCTGCGGCCTGCACTCTCAAGCACAGAGTCGATTATTTATTAAGCCGCGGTATTGACTCCACTGGGCGCGGCGGGGTTTTCGGGTTTAGCCGCTTCGCACTTGAGGCCACCGCGCGAGACCAGCACCATAGCCGGGCGCAAAAGCCGCTCGTGCATGGTGTAGCCTTCGATCATCACCTGAACGACCGTACCCGAAGGAACCGTGGTGTTTTCCACTTCTTGCACGGCGTTATGCAGATTGGCATCGAAGGGCTGGTTGAGGGCAGGAACGCGCCGCACACCCTGATCTTCCAGAATCTTCAACAGCTCTTTTTCCGTCAATTCCACGCCAACCGAAAGGTTTTTAAGCGCCTCGTTGCTGACACGCTGATCGGTGGGTGCGGCCAAGAGTGCGCGCCCCAGATTATCGGCCACCTGTAAGAGGGTTTTACAAATGTTGGAGGTGGCAAACTTGGCATTTTCCGAAATGCGGCGGTCGGCACGCTTAGAGGCATTCTCGGCTTCGGCCAGCGCCAGTAAACGATCAGCCTTCAGCTGGGCGATTTGTTTATCGAGGTCTTCAATATGGAGTTGGAGGGCTTGCACGGCCAGCGCTGCGTTGTCGTACGGTGCCTGCTCGGGCGCGGTCTCGAACGGATCTTCCATTGCGGGGTCTTGTTTTTGGGCGGGGTCGTTCATGTGCGTCTGCTTTATTGATTGAATAAAATCATGACTTACTGGCCAAGCATGCGGCTGACCAGCTTTGCGGTGTAGTCCACCATGGGAATAATGCGGGCATAGTTGATTCGCGTCGGTCCGACAATCCCAATCGCTCCGATAATTTGCTCACGAGCGTTTACAAACGGGGCCACAACCATCGAAAACCCCGCCATACCAAAGAGTTCGTTTTGAGCGCCGATAAAAATTTGCACGCCGTCCGCATGGCCCACGAGGTCAACGCAGCGCAGCATATGCTCGCGGGTTTCAAGCGCCGAGAACAGCTGGCGGATGCGCGATAAGTCCTCAAGTGCGGTAATATTATTCAACAGATGAGCCTGGCCCTTGATGATCAGTGAACCATCATTGGCGCTGCCGCCGGTCCGCGTGGCGATTCCAGCTTGCACAACCTTGGCGGTGAGTTCGTTGAGTTGGGCGCGGCTGTTCTCGATTTCGTTTAAAATATCGCCGCGCGCTTCGTCGAGTGTTTTTCCGGCCAGCCGCGTCGAGAGATAATTCCCCGCCTCGATCAACGCCGAGACCGGCAGATCGGCGGGCACCTCGACCAAACGATTCTCCACCACGCCCGACTCGCTGACCATGACCACCAGTGCGCGACCAGGCTTGAGGCTGACGAATTCGATGTGCTTGAGCGGCGATTCCATTTTTGGCGCCAACACTAAACTCGCACACTGTGATAGCCCAGAAAGTGTAGACGTCGCTTGGGTCAAAACTTCTTCCACAGAACGCCCGGCGGCATGGCAATGGGCCTCGATGGCTTGGCGTTCGTCGGTATCGAGCCCGCCTAATTGTAAGAGCCCACTGACAAACATACGCAAGCCCACGTCGGTGGGTAGGCGGCCAGCCGATGTATGGGGCGCATAGAGTAAACCCGACACCTCAAGGTCTGACATCACGTTGCGGATGGTCGCGGGCGACAGCGATCCATTCAACTTACGCGCAATGGTGCGCGAGCCCACCGGCTCGCCGGTTTCCACATAAGCATCGACAATGTGCTTAAAAATCTCGCGGCTGCGCTCGTTCAGCGCCACAACGCTGTGGGCATCGGCAGCCAGGGGCGCAAGGGTTGGCGGAAGCGTTGGCGGCATCTGCTATCCAGTCTCCTGGTAGCGTATGTAAGCGCAGGGTTCGTAAGCGTCAATGTAACCCACCCAAACCCAAGGCCACGACTTGCCCGAAGTGGCTCGGCGGTGATAGATGGCGGCTATTCTTCTCGTTTTGACCCAAAGGAACATGTCATGCCGCCATCGCGCCCCTCGGGTCGAACTCCCGACGCCCTTCGCGCCGTGACCTTGGATGTCGGTTTTGCCAAACATGCCGAGGGTTCGTGCTTGGTGAAGTTCGGCGACACGCACGTATTATGCACCGCCACCGTCGAAGACAGCGTTCCGCCGTTTTTGAAAAACAGCGGCAAAGGCTGGGTAACAGCGGAATACGGCATGTTGCCGCGTTCCACCCACACCCGCACCCAGCGCGAGGCCGCCAAAGGCGGGCAGTCGGGCCGCACCCAGGAAATTCAGCGCCTGATCGGCCGCGCCTTGCGCGCCGTCACCGAACTCAATGGCTTTGGCGAAGTGCAAATTCGGCTTGATTGCGACGTGCTGCAAGCCGACGGCGGCACCCGCACGGCTAGCGTAACCGGCAGCTATGTGGCGCTGTTTCAGGCCTTCAACAGAATGAAGCGCATGGGCGTGATTGGTAAAATCCCCTTGCGCGAGAACGTCGCTGCGGTGAGTTGCGGCTTATATAAAGGCGTGGCCGTCCTCGACCTTGATTATGCCGAAGATTCCAACGCTCAGGCCGATGCGAATTTTGTGCTCACCGCGTCGGGAAAAATTGTTGAGGTGCAGGGCACCGCCGAGCACCGCCCGTTTGAAGATTCAGAATTTGACGCCTTGATGGCGCTGGGCAAAAAAGGTGTGGCCGAATTAATCGCGCTGCAAAACGCAGCGATTGCCAAAATCACGAGCTAATTTATGTCGCGTCATTTTACGGGCGGGCGGTTGGTTGTGGCCAGCCACAATCAAGGCAAGGTCCGCGAGATCCGCGAATTGTTGGCGTCCTTCAAAGCGGATGTGATCTCGGCGGGTGAATTAAATTTACCCGAGCCCGAGGAAACTGAAAGTACGTTCATCGGCAATGCCAAACTCAAGGCCTTGGCTGCTGCCAAAGCCAGTGGGTTGCCTGCGCTGTCGGACGATTCAGGGCTAGCGGTCAGCGCGTTGGATGGCGCGCCGGGAATTTACTCTGCGCGATGGGCGGGGCCATCAAAAGATTTCACCGCCGCCATGTTGCGTGTTGAAAAAGAAATGGCGGGCACGGCTGATCGTTCAGCGAAGTTTGTGTGTGCCTTAGCGCTGTGTTGGCCCGATAGTCATTGCGAGGCCTTTGAGGGTGAGGTTCACGGAACGCTTAGCTTTCCGCCGCGCGGGACAAAAGGTTTTGGCTATGACCCGATTTTTGTGCCCGTCGACCTTGAGACAACGTTTGCCGAGATGGAGCCCGCCGCCAAACACGCTATGAGTCACCGCGCACGCGCCTTCGCGCAACTTGTAGCGGCTTGTTTCATATAGCTTATTTGCCAAACACAATTGTCCCCGCATTGGCCGCAATGGCGACGCTCAAAACCGTGAGCAGTAATAGAACAGTTTTTCGGAACGTCTCATCGCCCAAGCGCGCATAGAGTTTGTTGCCGATCGCGTTCGGGATCAACATGGCGGGAACAATCAGCGCGAAATAGCGCACCAGGCCGAGGAATAGTTTGAAAAACGAGGGTTCGATATAACTGAGCAGTGCGACGCCGATGGGCACACCGACGGCTCCACCGGCGATGATGGGGCCGCAGCGTTGAATTTTAAACGTGGGGCGAATGGTGCCCAGCGACAAAGTTGTCCCACCAGCCCGCCGAAGATCACCAGTAGGCCGGCAATGTGCGGATCGAGCCATCACACCCAAAAGGCCATGGCGACCAAACCAAACGCAAAGCCCGAAAGCCCGTGAACAAAGCCCGCGATAACCGCGCCGCCGATGACAACTAAATCAAGATCTTCCACGTCGGTGCTCGGTTTGATTTTAGTAGCGCGCCGCGCCGTCATAAAAGGTTGCGAATTCTTTAAGCGCGGGCGGTAAGGCGGGCTTATAGGGTGTATCAAACGTATAGGGCACTTGCGTCTCGCCCCAGACATTCACATGCGGGCCGTGACGAAAGCGAATCAAACACATCCCACCATCGCGCGTGCCAAAAGGCCCATGTGGAATTTCGGCGGGCCGCCAGAAGTATGCGCCCGGCGTCATGCGCCCATGGGGGCCGATCATGTCGCCTGCCAACATGAATGATTCTTCAACACAAGGATGCGTGAGTGTGGGGCAGGCCCAGTTGTCAGGATAAATGTGCGGCGGCGTGGAAATAATAAACGTCGCTTTTTGTTTGTAGACAGGGTCCATCCTCAAAATCTTACGCCGGTTGCCCATCCACTCTAATGATGGGTCGGCAGGCTTGGCATCCCAACGCATAGCGTAGACATCAAGCCCTTCGATCAGGGGCGCCGTGGGGTCGGGCATCGCAACGGGTTTTGATTCTGCGGGGGTTCCGTCAAAGAACGTCAGCGCCACGCAACCGTCAATACTTTCAGCCGAGCTGCGCTGATAGTGGTTGGGCAAGCAGGCGTAGGTATCGCGCGTATAGGTGTGCCCGTTGATGACGAGACTGCCCTCAAGCACATACATCTCTTCTTCAGCGGCGAGCGATTCTGCCTCGGGTCGCGCCCAGCCGGCAGGGTAGCGCACAATGGCGGTCAACTCGCCGTTCGCCGTATCGCGGCTGAGGATTTTGGCATCCACATCATCACGCGCACTGCCCGGCAGGCCAGGAGCCCAGGGCAGATGTTGCGCGAACAGAAACTCAATGAGTGGGCGGGCCATGGGCGAATGTTAGGATCGGACCACGAGCGGATTCAAGTGCGATCATGCTCACATTCGGCCTGCGGCCTGATATAGATGCGCCCCATGACACACTCATCTCTCGCGGCAGACCCTTATGATGAGGGCTTTGGCCTTTATGTCCATTGGCCCTTTTGCGTCTCGAAGTGCCCTTATTGCGACTTCAACAGCCATGTTGTTGAGCGTATTGAACAAACCGCTTGGCACGACGCTTATTTGCGGGAACTCAGCCACTTTGCAGCCCAGACAACGGGGCGCACCCTCACCAGCATTTTCTTCGGTGGCGGTACACCCTCGCTGATGGACCCCGCCACCACTGCGGCGGTCATCACAGCAGCCAGGGCACATTGGAACGTCGCACCGGACCTTGAAATTACGCTAGAGGCCAACCCCGGCACGGTGGATGCGCAGCGCTTTGCCGACTTTCGCGCCGCTGGCGTGAACCGATTGTCCATGGGCGTACAGTCGTTGAACGAAACTGATTTGCGGTTTTTGGGTCGCAAACATTCTGTCGATGAGGCCCGTGTGGCGTGGCGGGCAGCGGCCAAAATTTTCCCGCGCGTGTCGTTTGATCTGATTTATGCACGGCCCAATCAAGACCTGGCGGCGTGGCAGCGCGAGTTGCAAGAAGCGCTGAACGAGGTGCGCGACAACAACATTACCCATTTGTCGCTCTATCAACTGACGATGGAGGACGGCACCGTGATGGCGGCGGATTACGCACGCAAAGCCTTTACGCTGCCCGATGAAGACGCATCGAGCGATATGTTTGAACGCACGCAAGATTTGTGTGCGGGCGCGGGTTTTCCGGCCTACGAAATTTCCAATCATGCGGCACCGGAGCAAGAGTGCCGACACAATATGATTTACTGGCGCGGCGGTGATTATGTGGGCATCGGGCCCGGTGCCCATGGACGGTTGAGGTTGCATGATGGTGCGGTTGCCACCCGCCAAATTAAGGCGCCCTCGCTGTGGCTGAAACGCGTGAGCTCAGACGCGCACGGAACGCAAGCGCGCGAAGCCCTGAACACAAAGGCGCGGGCCGAAGAATTATTGATGATGGGCTTGCGCCTGAGTGAGGGCGTGCATGTGACGCGCTTCGAGCGCCTCACCGGGTTGTCGATGGATCACGTGGTTAACACCGCAGCGACGACCCGACTGATTGATCAGGGGTTTTTGGAACAGAAAAACGGCCACCTGATTGCAACACCTGGCGGCCGTTTAGCACTCAACGAAATTCTGCGTCAGCTTTTAGCAAGCTAGATTTATTTTGTTCCTGACACAATGAACCACGAGGCGTGAACGCCTTTGGATTTGTCACGGAAGGCTTGCGTTCCTTTTTGGGGGCGCGACGTTGCATCTTGGTAGCCCGCACGCACATCTTTAAAGCCTGCGTCTTCCACCAACTTCTTGAAATCAGTCGTCAGCGCCCCGCGCCAGAAGGGCTCATTATTGTAGAAGATTTCAAAATCACCGCGAATGCGGCCCCAGGTGTCAAGTTGGCTGTAATGGCCGGGCACTTCGAGGTGCAACATTATACCGCCTGGTTTCAATATGCGTTTGCATTCAGCCATGATGCGCGGCAAGGCCGCATGCGAGGTTTCATGCAGAACAGTTGACGAATAGACCAAATCAAAGTGGTTGTCGGGACAGTTGGTGGCTTCGGCATTTTGTTGCGAAAAATGAATGCCCACACCTAGATGCTCGGCGCGCGCCCACGCATAGCGCAACAAACCTGCGCCCACATCGATGGCGTGCATTTCAGCTTCAGGGAAGTATTCGCTCACCGCGACCGTAGAATGCCCAACCGTGCAACCGATATCTAAAATACGCGTGGGTTTTGCGTCAGGCCAGCGTTCGATAAAATGAGACACGACCGTGTGCCCGCGAACATCATTCATGTATCCGCCGTTGCGACCCATATGATAGATGGCAGCGGCACGGTCGAACACCGCGCCTTGACGCACATCGTTCTCGCGTGTGACGGCATGGTAGTTGCCGGGCATACAGTGAATATCAAACGCGTCGATGTAGCGGGGCACGACAAAGTTTGGATCAACCGTCAGCGAGCCCTTGGGGTTTTTCACATCGCTTTTGTCCACCAGCTTATCGAGCTGACGATCAACGCACGTCGCCACGCTATCCCACATCATCTCTTGGGCGGTGCGGGTGAGTGTAGCCCAGGCTTGGTAGTCGATGTCTTTTTCCATCTCGCCGCGCACTTCAATGTGATTGGCGGGGCTGCGGCCTTTTGATTTGGTCATCTCGGGGATGACTTTGTTGGTCATCAGGTTAGCTTGGCCGGGTTCCAGCTCGCGACCGATAAAGGTTTTCAAATCCGAGACGAACATTTGTTCTGAAATCTCGTCGTGATTTACTTTCGGCATCATGGGATGCGGTTCAGCGAGATTTGTCTTGGCGATGGTCATGCGGGCTCTCCGATAAAATTAGGCGGCGTTGATTTCGGCAGCGAGGCGGTCAAGTTCGGCATCGTCGGCGGGTTTGTCGTGACGGGCGAGGTCTTCTTTGAGAACGCGAAAGACTTTGCGAAGAATGCGTTGATGCTGCGCTGAGCGCTCGGCCATGATTGGGGCGTCGGGAATAAAGCTGTCGACGTCTTCACGGCTAAAGAGTTTGCGACCTTCGGCGATGCGTTCATGCGTGTCGACTCGATCACGCAAAATCGCCACTTCGGCGGTCAACGCCGTGACCATGGCCATGAGTTGATCGACCGCACGATCGTCGTGAAACCGCGGCTGTTTGCCTTTGGCGACCCAGACGCGCTCTTTGGGGGCGCCAAGGCCGGGTGCTGCAACCATCGTCAATCTCCATCATCTCACGTTTGAGCGTACCATTATGCCCGAGATATAGTCATGCCATCATATGCTTTTATATGTTATAGTCATGCTTAAGAGGTATGAGATGGGCATACCATTATTTACGAGATAAAGTCATGCCATCATATGCTTTTATATGTTATAGTCATGCTTAAAGGGCATGTGAATTGAGATGGATATCGAGCATTTGCGGCATTTTGTGACTGTGGCCAATCGGGGATCCATTGGCCAAGCCGGCCTGGATTTAAACATTACTCAGCCCGCACTCACCCGCAGTTTGCAGCGCTTAGAGAAAGAAGTGGGTGGCAAGCTTTTAGAGCGCGGCCCCCGGGGCGTGGTGATGACAGCCTTTGGCGAAATCTACCTGCCCTACGCCAAAGCCATATTGAACGAAGCCACCAGGGCCGCCGAGGAGCTGAAAGCCTTTCGGGGGATTGAGAAGGCCAAGGTGCGGGTGGGCATTTCGCCCAATTTTGTCAGCTACTTAGTGCCGGAAGCCGTGCAGCGCCTGTTTGCCATTTACCCCGGCGTAACCGTCAGCTTGTCGACTGAGACCTACGAGAACCTGACCCGCATGCTGCGCGGCTATGAACTCGACATTGTCTTTTCCCAGTTCCTGGACAACCCGGCCAATTTGGAAGTCGCGCCCGGCGAGCATATTCGTCGCGAGACGCTGTTTGATAGTTTCTCGCGCGCTTATGTGCGCGCAGACCATGCATTAGCAAAATCAAAACGTGTCACGTTGCGCGAACTGGCAACCTATGCCTGGGCGATTCCGCTACAGATGTCGTTGGTCTATCGCTTCGAATATGCGTTTCGCACGGCGGGGTTTGATGGCCCGGTTCAGAAAATCAACACATCGTCCATGAGCTTCATGAAAACAGCGGTGATGGAATTTGGTTTGCCTGCCGTGGTGCCCGATCATGTGATGAGTGAAGAACTCCGCGATGGCCGTGTGGTTGCACTCAACGTTGCCGAGCTTGAGTTTGAATATCAGGTGGGCTTGTCGTGGCGGGCTCGCGGCACGCATACGCCAGCCATGACCGCCTTTGCGCGTATTTTGCGCGAGGTGTCGGCCGCCCACGATGCCGCTTAGCGGGCCTGTGGCTGCCTTAATCAAAGACTCAAGGAAAAGCTGGATACAACTGTAAAATAGTCATTTTTTGCCTTTTATTTAGGTTTCGTTTACACTCTGGTGCAAGATTCAAACTTCCTGGGGCGACTCGATAGTGGGCGCCCCCAAAAACAAGATGCGGTCAGGCATGTACAACACCCGACTGGACGGGCTTACGGAGTATCCGTTTCAGCGCCTGAGCGCGCTGCTGGCCAGCACCCCATGTGAGGTCAGCGCCGCCGAGCAGATCGCCATGTCGATTGGCGAGCCGCAACACCCCCCGCCTGCCCTGCTGCACACCACCCTGGCGCAAAATCCCGGCGACTGGGGCAAGTACCCACCAACGCCCGGCACGCCAGAGTTTCGCCGGGCCGTCGCCGGTTGGATTTCACGCCGCTATACGCTACCCGCAAATATGATTGATGGCGATAAACACGTCTTGCCCGTGGCCGGAAGCCGTGAGGCGTTGTTCATGGCAGCGCAATTGTGTGTGCCGCCGCAAAAAAATGGGCGTGTGCCAACCGTGCTGATGCCCAATCCGTTTTATCAGGTTTATTTCGGGGCCGCCGTGATGAACGGCGCTGAGCCGATCTTTCTTCCGGCCACCAAAGCAACCGGCTTTCAGCCTAACTATGCAACAGCACCGCCCGATGCACTTGATCGCGCGGCCATGGCCTACCTGTGTACACCCGCCAACCCACAAGGCACGGTCGCCACATTAGAGCGTCTAAAAGAGGCCATCATACTGGCGCGTAAGTATGACTTCGTTTTGATCGCCGATGAGTGCTACTCGGAAATTTATGACGACAAGCCTCCCGCCGGCGCGCTGGAAGCCTGCGCCGCGTTAGGTGGCGATTTAAAAAATGTGCTGGTGTTTAATTCATTATCTAAGCGCTCGAGTGTGCCGGGTTTGCGCTCGGGCTTTGTGTGTGGCGATGCGGACTTGATTTCAAAGTTCAACAAACTGCGCGCCCACGGCGGCGCGGTGCAGCCGGTGCCTGTTCTCAATGCCTCGATTGCGTTGTGGAATAACGAACATCACGTCAATGCAAATCGCGCGATGTATCGCGAGAAGTTCGACGATGCCGCGCAAATTCTGGGTGGACGCTTTGGGTTTTACCGCCCCGAGGGTGGATTTTTTCTGTGGCTCGACGTTGGCGACGGCGAAAAAGCTGCGCGCGCACTGTGGGCGAAGGGCGGAATTAAAGTTCTGCCTGGTGGTTATTTGTCGCGCGCCGACAACACCGACCACAACCCCGGCCACGCCTACATCCGCATTGCCCTTGTCCACGAACGCACCCGCACCGCTGAAGCCTTGCAACGCGCCCGACGTATTCTTGAAACCAGCCTATGACCCGCCGTTAGGATCTATCCATGACCGCCACCGCACGTTCACAAAACATTCCGTTCCTGCCACCGGCTTGGGCCGCGCTGCTCAAGCGCAGTGTCATGGCGACAAGTGGTGTCGTGGTGTTGATCGCCGTGGTGTTGGTGCTGAGCGCACTCATCACCTACACGCCGACAGATCCGTCATTGAACACGGCTTCAAAATCGGTTGTTCAGAATGCGTTGGGGTATCCCGGTGCCGTGGTGGCCGATTTGTTGTTGCAAATTTCCGGGCTGGGCATGGCCGCGCTGGTGTTTGCTGTCAGTTCCTGGGGCGTGTGCTTGGTGCGAGGTGAACATGTGGAATGGGTGTGGCTGCGCAGCTTGTCGGCCTTGGGCGCTATGATTTTGATTGCCACCGCGTTGGCCGGTCTGCCAGTACCAAACGCCTGGCCTATTGATGCCGGTTTTGGTGGATCGGTGGGGCGCGTGGTGATGAGCTTGGCCACCTTCGAGACCGGCATTGTCTGGATCGACCCCAGCCAGAAGTTGATCGTATCGGGACTCTGCGCTGTCGTGGGTGTGTGGCTGATGCTCATGGCCGCAACCGTGAGTTTGCGCGCCACCATGGGCGGCGTGATGGCTGTACTGCGGGTCTGCGGCGCGGGGCTATCAGCGTTTGGCACAACGCTCGGTGCTTTCTTTGCACGCGACGAGCAAGCCAAGCCCGCGAAGGCCAAGCGCGAACGCGCAGAGCCAACGATGAGCGCAAACAATGATGACCCGATGATTGAACGCAGCCATGTCGCTATCGAAGAAGCCGAACCTTACGAGATGGATGGCGATGACGCCGAGTTTGATGCCGCAACACCCGGCCCCAAAACAAAAGACGTGGTGGTGCAGCGCGCCAAGACCACCAAGCTGACCAAACGCGACATGGCCGCGCGCCAGGGCAGCTTGTTGCCCGCCGCTGCCAGCAAAGGATTCTCGTTACCGCCGCTTGATATCCTCGCGCTGCCGTTGGTCGAGCATCGCCCCAAAGGCCCCAGCACCGAAGCGTTGGAAAACAATGCGCGGATGTTGGAATCGGTGTTGGAAGATTTCGGTGTCAAAGGCCAGATCGTCAAAGTGCGCCCCGGGCCGGTTGTCACCCTGTACGAACTGGAACCCGCACCCGGCACCAAAACATCACGCGTTGTAGCATTGGCTGATGACATTGCGCGCTCCATGAGTGCGATTGCCGTGCGTATTGCTGTGGTGCCCGGGCGCACGGTCATTGGTATTGAGCTGCCCAATGCCAACCGCGAAACCGTTTACTTCCGCGAGATGCTGGCCAACGACGAGTTTGAAAAGTCCGATGGCAAATTAGTTTTGGCCTTGGGCAAAGATATCGGCGGTACGCCGATTATGGCCGACTTGTCGCGCATGCCCCACTTGCTGATCGCGGGCACGACCGGTTCGGGCAAGTCGGTGGCCGTCAACACCATGATTATGTCGCTGCTGTATCGCAACACGCCATCCGACGTGCGCTTTATTATGATTGATCCGAAAATGTTGGAGTTGTCGGTGTACGATGGCATTCCACATTTGCTCTCGCCCGTGGTCACCGAGCCCGGCAAGGCCGTGATGGCCTTGAAGTGGACCGTACGCGAAATGGAAAACCGCTACCGCGCCATGTCGCAATTATCGGTGCGCAATATCGCGGGCTATAACCAGCGCTTGGTCGATGCCGCCAAAAAAGGCCAGGTGATTAAGAAGACGGTGCAAACCGGCTTTGACCCCGGCACCGGCAAGCCGATTTACGAAGAGCAAGACCTCGACCTCACACCGCTGCCTTACATCGTTGTGATAATCGACGAAATGGCCGACCTGATGATTGTCGCGGGTAAAGACGTTGAAGCCGCCGTGCAGCGCTTGGCGCAAATGGCACGCGCGGCGGGCATTCACGTGATCATGGCCACACAACGCCCCAGCGTGGATGTGATCACCGGTACCATTAAAGCCAACTTCCCGACACGCATCTCATTCCAAGTCACCAGCAAGATCGACAGCCGCACCATCTTAGGTGAACAGGGCGCCGAACAGCTGCTGGGCCAGGGTGACATGTTGTACATGGCCGCTGGCGGGCGCATCACGCGCGTGCATGGGCCGTTTGTGACCGACAAAGAAGTTGAGAAGGTCACAGCCATGCTGCGCGAGCAGGCCGAGCCTAACTACCTGAACGATGTGACCGAAGAATCCGACATGAGTGATGTGCCGGGCTTTACGGGTGCGGGTGCGGGTGGCAACACATCAGGCGAAGACACGCTGTTCGATCAGGCCGTGGCGGTGGTGGCGCGCGAACGCAAAGCATCGACCAGCTTTATTCAGCGCCATTTGCAAATTGGCTATAACCGCGCGGCACGCATTATTGAAGACATGGAAGCCCAAGGCATGGTGGGCAAACCCAACCATGTGGGCAAACGTGAAGTGCTGCTGCCCGAACCTGTGGGGATGATGTAGCACAACCGAGCAGGCCACCGGTTTCACCGGTAAATGAAAGCTTTTTACCCGTAATACCGGCCACAGCGTGGTCGGTTTATACCGCAGCGGTATAAAAGAACTGAGCCTGGACTCTGCCCCGCAGTCGCCATAATTTCCCGCCACCATGCCCCTCATGAAATTATGTTCCGCCCTCGTTGCTGTGCTGATGTTCTTTGCCGGAAGCGCATCAGCGCTGACCGATGCTGAAACAGCTGCGCTGAAACGCGCCGAGGATTACCTGAACAACCTAGGCAATATGCAGGCGCGGTTTTTACAGGTGAACCCCGATGGCACCACTCATGAAGGTGAACTGTTCGTATCGCGGCCCGGCAAAATGCGTATCACCTATGACCCGCCCGCACAAATGCTGGTGGTGGCCGATGGCAAGTGGCTGATCTATGTCGACAAAGAAGTGAACGAGAGCAGCTACCTCGACCTGGGCGACACGCCCGCCGGTTTGCTGCTGAAAGCCAATATGTCATTCACCGACAAAGCGATCAAACTGAGGGGCGTGAAGTTGGGCAACGGCAAAGTGGAAATTGCCGCCTCTCAGGCCAAAGACCCAGCCTTAGGCAAATTGACCTTTGTCTTTACCGAAGGGCCGTTCGAGTTGCGCCAATGGCGTGTGCTCGATGCCCAGAACCAAGAAGTTGAAGTGACCCTGTTTGAGCCCCGGTTCGGCGGGACGCTGGATAAAAAGTTATTCGAATACGATAAACCCGCAGACGAGCGCGACCCGGAACGCAAGGGCGATTAAGCAGCGTTAAAGTCTTGTAAGGCGCGTCATACAATTTCCCTGCTCGGTCACTCCCGCTGTCTTGAATTATTCTAAAGTGTTGATTCGATTGTTTTTTTAGCCTTGATCACAACGGCGCGAGAATTGGTGTTTTTTTGTCGCGGCCCTTGAGAAGCCAAAAACCATCCCTATATCCTTTGTACAAGCATCGATGCTGCAATGGTGTCGATGGGCCGGTGAGGTACCCCCTACCAAACTGACCAAAAACTGACGCCCGGTGTTTCCCCCAAACGTCGGGCGTTATTTTTTTGGGCCCAATCAAATCATACGTTCGTCACACCCCGATTTGACGCTTCATTTTTCTTTGCGACCAAGGGAAGCTTAGAAAAACTAGCGCACGGGCGGCGTGTCCAGGGCAATGACGAGGAACGTTAAAAGTCTTTCGTATTCTGTCTTGGAACATCAACTCGATCCGCAAGCGATTGGATCAACTGGTGCGGATTGTTGATGTGGTCGCGCCCGATGTGATTTGTCTGCAAGAAACCAAAGTGAGCGACGCTGCCTTTCCGCATGATGATGTGGTGCGGATGGGGTTTGCACAGCGCCATTTATAGATTTGGCGGTTACAACGGTGTGGCGATTGTATCGCGCCATCCGCTCAGCGACATTTCACAGCACACACGGCGGGGTAAGTTTGATGGCCGGCACATCAGCGCCACCGTCACGCCTGATGGTTGCGAGGGGTTTGCGTTCATTCACTGTATGTGCATGCGGGTGGCGAAGCGCCCGACCCGCGCATCAATGATAAGTTTGCCGAAAAGTTGAAAATTTTAGATGACACGTCTGATTATTTTTCGGTGCGTTACGGATTTCGTGACCGCGTGATTCTGACGGATGATTTGAATATCGCGCCGTTGCCCTGCGATGTGTGGGACCACCACAAAATGCAACCGTGCATTGGTCATACGAACCTCGACATCGCGGCTATGGACCACTTGCGCCGATCTTTGAATTGGATCGACGTGGTGCGCGAAATTGTGCCGCCCGATGACCCTGTATTTACGTGGTGGAGTTATCGGCAATCAGAGTTTCGCACCGACAGCAAAGGCTGGCGCTTAGACCACATTTGGGTGTCGCCCGGCCTGAAAGAAGACATTCACACGGCTGAAGTTCTGGTGGATGTGCGCCATTGGACCCCACCGTCGGACCACTCACCGGTATTAGTGACACTTCGCGATTAACTCACAGCCCGTAAAACTTTGCCGCGTTGAGTTCGGTGATGTTCTTGGCCACTCTTGGGGACAAGTCGGTGCGCGCCATCAACACTTTATGCGCGCCCAGTTCGGTGGAGGTGTCGGCGTGGCCGTAGTCGGTGCCGAGCATCAGGTTGTCAGGCCCCGCATAGCGCAGCACTTGGGGCAAATCTTCATGGGTTTCGCAGGTGACGTAAAAGCGCAAATCGGCCAGCATTTTTTCAGAGTGCTCTTTGCCGCCGAAACGTTTGGCCCAGCGCCTGGTTTTGTTGATGGCATAGGGCAACCATTCGCAGCCCGCTTCAATAAAACCAAATCTAAGTTTGGGGAATTTTTCAGGCACCTCGCTGGCCATTAATGCGCTGAACGCCACCATGGTGGGCGAGATGGTGGCCACGATGTTGCCGCGAAAGCCGGTGCCGTGCGCAATGGAATGATATGAGGGGCTGTTGGTGCCGATGTGCACACAAATCGGCATGTCGAGGTCTTGGGCCTTTTTATAAAGCGGATAAAGCTCGGGATCATCGAGCGTGCGGTCACCCTCATAGCCGCGCAGCAAAATACCGCAGGCGCCGCGTTCACGACCCCAAGCGATCTCATCTAACGTCTCGGCCATTAAACGAGGTGCGGGCGCGACCAACCAGCGCATGCGGTTTTTTGTCGGCGCGCACACATCTGCCAGCCATCGGTTGTAGGCCTTTGACAGCGCCAGATCAGCGGCGGAGTTTTTCAAAACTAAATTGAGAAAGATGCTGGGGTAAATCACTTGCGTATCCACCCCCAACCGATCCATGTGCGCGAGGCGCGCAGGCACATTGGTGAGGTCGCGCGTGCCCGGTTCGTACATATCGGTTGGCAATCCCCCCATCCCATACATTTTGCCATCGATCAGCCAAAACTGCCGGCCGGCCATGGCGCGTTGCTTATAGGCTTCGGGCACCTCGTCCATGCTCACCACAGCGGGACGATGAATCTCATCACTTTTGGCAAGATAGTCCCAAATGCATGGGGCCTCGACCACGTGGGTATCGGCGTCGATCACAGGCATGGAGCACCTTCTGAGAATTTGCGGCGCATCTAAAAAAGCAAAGGTATAGTGCGCCCATGAACGCGATGCGCAAAGCAACTAAACTGATTCGTTTCGCATGCCGGGCATTGTGGGCGCTGATGTGGGCCAGCGCCTCAGCATCGGCAGCGACACTGACCATGGCCAGCGCATCGGTGCCTGAAACCTGGGGCAACCCGTTCGCCTCAACCTCTAATACGCGGCTGCCTTTACAATCGGGTGTGTTTGACTCCCTGACGCGCGTGAGTGCTGAGGGCGTGCTTGAGCCGTGGTTAGCCGAAAGTTGGCAGCGCACCGCCACGACCACATGGAGACTGAAGCTGCGGCCCGACGTGCGCTTTAGTAACGGCGAGGTGTTTGATGCTAGTGCTGTAAAGGCCGCGTTTGATTACCTTCAAAGCGAGGCCGGGCAAAGCGAACCCATCGGCCGCGAACTGAGTGACGTAACGACTGCGCGCGTGGTTAATGGGTTGACGATTGAGCTTTCCACGCGCCGGCCCGACCCCTTGTTGCCGTACCGGTTGTCATTGCTGGCCATCCCGGCGCCACAAGCTTGGCTGAAACTTAAACCTGCCCTTTTTGCCAAACAGCCCATTGGTACGGGGCCATTGTTTTTACAAAGCACTGCGGCAAACCGCATTGAGTTGGGTGTGGCACCCGCGTCCTGGCGCAAAGCGAATATTGATAAAGTCAGTTTGTTGATTCTGCCCGAGCCTGCCGCGCGGCGCGCAGCCCTGACGATCGGCGCAGTTGATGTGGCCTTGACCACCATTTCGGCCAGCGATTTTGAATCGGTCGAAGCCGAAGGCGGGCGCGTGATGATTGATCACATTCCAGCTGTCGTGGCGATGGCCTTCAACACGCAAAACTTTGTGCCGTTCAAAGATGCGCGTGTGCGCCTAGCCCTCACGCACGCCGTCAACCGCCAAGCCATTGTCGACACCATCATGGGCGGAAAAACCCGCGTGGCCGGACAACCCGCGGGCGCGGCGTGGTTTGGATATAATCAAGACGTGCAGCCCTTGTCTTATGACCCAGAGTTGGCTCGGCGTTTATTGCGTGCAGCGGGGTATGAAAAAGGTTTTGTGTTTGATGTGGAAATTCCCACCGGGGCCGTGGCCTATCCCGATGTCTTTCAAATTATTGCCGGAGATTTAGCCAACGTCGGCGTGCAAATGCGGGTGCTGACGGTGCCGCAGCAAAAAATCTACGAGAACATTCAAACCGGCGGATGGCGCAGCCAGGCGGCCGCCATCCCGTTCTCTTCACCGCTGTTCGACGCGCTTTATCCCTTGCGCCAACATTCATGCCTGTGGCACGCGCCTTGGTTTTGTGATGCAGATTTGACGCGCGATGTTGAGGCCGCGCTTTCAGAAGGCGACACAGACCGGCGGCGCGCATTGACTGCAACCATCATGGGGCGTTCCCATACTTTGGCCCAGGCTTTGTTCCTATATGAGACAGTGTCGTTTACCGGATTGGGGCGACGCGTCGCGGCCTTTCCCATGGATTTTGGTTTTATTAGCTACGAGGGCGTACGGCTAAAAGACTAGCGTGCGGTGCCTTGCGTGAACGTGATAAACTCCCCATCTTCAGTTCAACCCGCAACAACATACACCCCGCACATGACCCCACATGACCCGACCAATTGGCACGGCACCACGATTTTATCGGTGCGCAAAAATGGCCGCGTGATTATCGCTGGCGATGGCCAAGTGACCCTGGGCAACATCGTTGTAAAATCGAACGCGCGCAAAGTGCGCCGCCTGGCCGACGGTTCAATTTTGGCCGGGTTTGCAGGTGCGACCGCCGACGCCTTCACGCTCTTTGAGCGCCTTGAGGCAAAGCTAGAAAAACACCCGAGTCAGTTGATGCGCGCTTGCGTGGAGTTGGCGAAAGACTGGCGCACAGACCGCTACCTGCGCCGCCTAGAAGCCATGATGGCGGTGGCCGACAAAGAGGTGTCGCTGATTCTGACTGGCACAGGTGATGTTTTAGAACCAACCGATGGGTTGATTGGGATTGGCTCGGGCGGGTCATTTGCATTGTCGGCGGCGCGTGCGCTGATTGACTTGGAAAACTTCGACGCCGAGGCGATTGCGCGCAAAGCCATGGGCATCGCCGCAGATATTTGTATTTATACCAACCGCGAAGTGACGGTGGAGATTTTATAATGCCCGCGACCGTCATCTCCATCAGCGCGTTTTCACCGCGCGAGATTGTTTCCGAACTTGATCGCCACATCATCGGCCAGCAAGACGCCAAACGCGCTGTGGCCATTGCGTTGCGAAACCGTTGGCGTCGCCAACAGTTACCCGAAGGCCTGCGCGAAGAGGTCATGCCAAAAAACATTCTGATGGTTGGGCCAACAGGTGTGGGAAAAACCGAAATCGCCCGGCGGTTAGCCAAATTGGCCAACGCGCCCTTTCTAAAAGTCGAGGCCACCAAGTTTACTGAAGTCGGATACGTGGGCCGCGATGTGGAAAGCATTGTGCGCGACTTGGTTGAAATTTCGCTGACCATGACGCGCGAGCGGTTGCGCAAAGAAGTAACTGCCAAAGCAGAGTTGGCGGCTGAAGAACGTGTGCTTGATGCGCTGGTCGGCCAGAACGCCACACCTGAAACGCGCCAGAAATTCCGCAAGCAACTGCGCGAAGGCGAGTTGAGCGAGCGCGAGATTGAAATTCAGGTTCAAGATACATCGACAGCCTCGATGCCGAGCTTTGATGTGCCCGGCATGCCCGGCGCTCAAATGAGCATGGTCAATTTAAGTCAGATGCTGGGCGGCGTGGTGGGCCCGCGAAGCAAAGCGCGAAAAATGAGCGTCGCCCAGTCTTACGAACTTTTGATTCGCGAAGAATCAGACAAACTTTTGGATCAGGAGAGCATTACGCGCGATGCGATTTCAGCCGTGGAAAACAACGGTATCGTGTTTTTAGATGAGATCGACAAAATCACCGGGCGCGATGGCGCGCAAGGGGCCGATGTGAGCCGCGAAGGCGTGCAGCGCGACCTCTTGCCGCTAATCGAAGGCACCACAGTGAACACCAAGCACGGGCCGGTGAAGACCGATCATGTGTTGTTTATTGCCTCGGGTGCGTTTCATTTAGCCAAGCCGTCGGATTTACTGCCCGAGCTGCAGGGGCGCTTGCCCATTCGCGTTGAGCTGAAGGCCCTGACGCGCGATGATTTTGTGCGCATCCTGACACAAACCGAAGCCAGCCTAATTAAACAGTACCGCGCGCTGATTGGGACTGAAAATGTCGTGTTGGATTTCAGCGATGATGCCATTGACGCGCTGGCTGACCTGGCCGCTGACATTAACAAGAGTGTCGAAAATATTGGTGCGCGGCGTTTACACACGGTGCTGGAAAAGCTGCTGGAAGACATCAGCTATACGGCCACGGACCGCTCAGGCGAAACTCTGAAGATTGACGCAGCTTATGTAAAAGCCCAGGTCGGTGACCTCGCCAAGAAGGGCGATCTCAGTAAATTTATCCTTTAAAGCCGCGCCATCAGAAGCCGCTGCGTTTCGCTTTCACAGGCGTTGAGGATTTTCGCTGCAATCGCGGGGTCGGTCGCGGTTTGCGCCATCGTCACCCCGACGAAACACAAGGCCAACACGGCGAAGGCGCGGCCATCACGTTCTGCCGACTCGGGCCCCGCTTGATCATTTGGCGGGACGCTCTCGTTTGATCCATCATCGAGGTGCTGCTTGGGTGCGCGCACTTTACGCGCAGCATGGGAAAACCCCGTGATCAGCTCCGAGCGTGGGCTGGCGTGGTTACCTTAGCGCACCCTATCGCGGCGCTTGAGGAGCACATACACCGCCCCGCCTTGTGACTGCTTGGGGTTGGCTTCGGTCACCGCCAAAATCACTTGTCTTAAGGGTGCTGCGTTCAGCCAGTGAGTAAGCTCGGCCTTGATGCGCCCCCGCGGACGTTCGGCTAAAGGATCTGTCGCGCCCTTGCCAGTGATTACGAGCAAGGACCGCGCGCCGCGCTCGGATTGGCTTCGAATAAAATGAACCAGCGCGCTGTGCGCTTGGGCCAGAGTTAATCCATGCAGATCCAAGCGACCATCACATGGCATTCGCCCTTTACGGAATCTTTTTGCTGTCGCAGCATCAAGATCAATCAGCTGGCCCACATGCAGAGGTTGGGATTGCGTGGTGCGATGTGCCACCACAGCCACAGGCGCATATTTAAGCGCGCGCGCCTGGGGCTGTGAGCTCGGTGCTGCTTTTTCAACAGCCGGATGGCGGGGTTTCAGCGGTGTGACGCTGCGCGTGACAAAATCCCATATTCGGCGATCCTCGGCGGTGAGCTTGCGCATCAGAAGTGTGGTCCCGCGCCTGAGGGCTGTTTTTTGTATTGGTGATTATCATAGCGCCGCGCAATGCGGCGCTATGATAATATCGCCGATGGACTTTGGCTCTTTATCGCCCTTGTCGCCCGAGTCAAGTTTGAAGGCGCTATAAACATCAACGCCTTCCATTTCCATCTCGGGCAAGTAAGGGTGTGACAAACGCGCGCCAATCGCCCTCGGGCGACACGCAGCGCGTTTTGTTCATGTAGTTCAGCGTGACCACAAGCCCGCCCAATTTCCACAGAATGTTCCAGTTGTGCAGGTTGTCCATGGCCGCATCAATGGTGCGGCGGCAAACGCGCTGGGAAATCCACGGCATAATCAAAAACAAATATAAAAACACCCCGGTCACCATAATTGCAGTGCCCAGCACAAGGTTGATCATGACCATCACCGAGATCGACACGATCAGCATAACCAGAAGCGGGCCAACGTTTTCTCGGGGGCTACAGATCGGTGATTTCGGATGATTGAGCCGATCGAAATCGACAAACACGCCCACGCTGTCGGCCTGGTAGGATTCCACCCGCCGCGCGTAAAGTGTGCGATCGCGTTTCTTTTCAGTGGGCTTGGCATTCATCCCGAGACCCAGCCTATTCCACATCTTATTGCCGCGACCTTGATGGAGCGGATGTTTGGGCAAGCTTAAAGGCTAAACCTTTCCCGAATCTAAACTTCCGCTCTTTAAGGGGAGGTGGATTTGGGCACTAAAATATCGTAGCGACCAGGGCTGCGCATGCGTGCGGCCTTGAGGAAGGCTGGCTCGCCCGCGCCCCAAAAGTAGTCCCCACGCACCGCGCCGGTGATTGCAGCGCCGGTATCTTGAGCCACCATGAGCCTGCGCAGCGGAATTTGGTCGGGGTCTGAAACTTGAAGCCACAATAATGAGCCGAGGTGGATAAAGCGCGGATCGACAGCCAGCGAACGGCCCGCCGTCAGCGCAAGGCCGCTGGCCCCGATGGGGCCGGCCCCATCGATTTTACGGAAAAAGATATAGCGCGCGTTCTGCACCATCAATTCCTTTGCCCGATTGGGGTTTTCCTTCAACCAATCCCGCACCGCGATCATGGAGGCGCTCCCCTGTGGTAAAACGCCCTCATCGATGAGAATGCGCCCCAATCCCCGAAAGCTGTGGCCGTTATGGCCCGCAAACCCCACACGCATCATCGCTCCGTCGGGAAGTTTCACCTGACCCGAGCCCTGGATATGCAGCACATGCACATCCACCGCATCATCAACCCAAGCTACAACATCTGTGTCTTCGGCAATCACATGTCCAAGATCAATCTCTTCGCGCGTATAAAAAGGCTTGAGTTGTTGGCCCACGAGCCGCCCAACAACCGTGCGCGGCATGTCGCTTCCCTCCAACGCCGCAGGGGGCACAAAGTCTTTCAACGGCACATTGATGAGGTTTTTAGGAACCGCGTAAAGCGGATGTTGGTAGGGTCCTTCGCGTTTCAGCGACCCGTTCAGCGTGACTTCGTAGTAGCCCGTAAACATGCCTTCGGTTTTGCCGCTGGCAATGACAGCGTAGGGCTGAAACGCGGACTGGATTGCCTCACTGAGTTCTTTCTTGCCAGGGCCCGCCTCAAGAACGGTTTTACAAGCAGCCATGCGATTGGCGGCGGTGATGGTGATGTCGCCAAGGCGCTGGGGCTCATCGTCAGCATTGATTTGAGCACAGGTTTTTGTCAGTGCGGGCAAGACATCAGACAGGCGATCGTCGTTCCAGCCTGAGAGGTCAGAGAAATTTCGCGCCACATATTCGACTTTGGGGGGTAGCAAAGGTGCTGGTGTGAGAACTTGAATCACGGGCTTGGGTCGCGTCAAAACTACGCCCGCAACTGCGCCAATCAAAATGCCGAAGAGAAAAATGAGACCAGTTCGAAAGTTGGGCTTGAGCGTCACGGAGGCTGCCGCGCGCCGTTCATTATTCAACGCTGCGCGTTGCCACCAACATCCAGTTGGGGTCTTGAGATAGCGTATCGCGCGAGAACGTCCAAACGTCGGTGACACTTTCGACGTGGTCGGCCGAGCCTTCGATAATGTCGCCAGCGTTGTTTTTCAAAACGTTTGACTGTTCGCTTTGGAAAATTACCGCGACATGAGCGGCTGAACCGCGCATTTCGAAGGATTCAAATTTGGCGGGCTTTAACACCACCAGCTCACTGCTTAACGTTTCACCGCGCTCTTCACGCTCTTGAATCACATTGGCGAACTGTGAGTAGACTTCGGAGCTGAGAAGCGGGCGTAAAGTATCGAGATCGTTTTTCGCGTAGGCCGCGACGATCATTTCGAAGGCTTTTGATGCCCCGCTCAAGAATGCGCTGGCCGAAAACGACGGATCGACCATTTTAACCTGGATCATACCCACCTCGAGCGGCGTGCCCAGATAGGCAGGTTCGATGTCGGGGGTTTGTAAAGCCGTCGGGGCCCGCTTTAGCCGTGGCAAACCAACAACATTGTCCGCTTCCGGGCGAATGGGTGCGGGGTTGTCGCGACCAGATTCGTGGCCCGTGCGACGCCCGAGAACGTTGCGCAAACGCAAGACGATGAACCCCGCCACCATGGCGAGGAGAATAATGTCTATAAACTGGAAACCTTCCATGGCGTCTTTCGTCACATTCACTGTGCGCGGCTGCTGGGAGCGCAAAATAACATCACGCGGCGGAGCACGTTTGCGGTCAGTCCAAGCCTGTTGCGCGTTTTTTTTAGCATAGGCGCCCGCGGCTTAAAGGGCAAGCGACGGCTCCTCTTTCTCAGACCCACGACCCATGGTCCACATCACGCGCGTGAGACAAACCGGGTCTGGGGTGGACGGCGGAGCGGGTGTCATTTTGCGGGCACATGCTTGTAAGGGCTTGGTGGGCATGTTAGGTCCGCCCGCTTCCTGCCGACGGGCGTGTCCGGGCGGTAAAGATCTTATTTTCACCAGGCCCGCGTGGCCCGCTTTTTTGGATGGCGCTCCATGAGTGATACTTCAGCAAATACAAAACAACCCGCACCCGTTCCGATCCGTTTCCTTGGGCAATTTATTCGGGACTTGTCGTTCGAGGTGCCCCACGCCCCTGAAATTTTTGATGATATGCGTCGCACTGCTCCAGATATCCCCGTGAGCTTTGACATCGGCGCCCGTCACACGGGCGGTGCGACGTTCGAGGTCAGTATTAATGTGAGCCTTCGCGCCAGCGTGAGTGAAAGGCCTGCCTTCATTTTAGAACTTGCCTATGCCGCCATGGTCGAGGTTGACCCTCGGGCCGTCTCCGAAGATCAGCTTCATCCCGCACTGTTGATCGAAATTCCGCGCTATCTGTTCCCGTTTGTTCGCCAAATTGTCAGTGATTTAACGGTCGGCGGCGGATTTCCTCCCCTGATGCTTCAGATGGTCGATTTCGTCGACCTCTATCGCAGGAAGTTTGGCGATCACCCCCAAAAAATTGAGTTGCTCGCGTCGGCGCAGGCTTAATTCGATTGATTTAACTAGTCGACGGTGTTTTGAGCCAAATTGGGTTCTTGAGTTTTTTCAAGAATATCTGGTGGGCCTCTCTTTCTTCCAGGCTTGGCGCATGGGGCCGAAAGGGGCGGGGCTGGCGGATTTCGGTTGGGCTCAGATCTGTGCGATTGGGTGACGCCGCGCCGAGCAAAAGGCCTGGCTCGCGCCCGCCGATCAGCTCTAAATAAACCTGAGACAGCAACTGCGCATCAAGCAGTGCGCCGTGTTTCACGCGCCCCGAGAGGTCGATGTTAAACCGCCGACACAGCGCGTCTAAGCTCGCTGGCGCGCCCGGAAACTTGCGCCTGGCCAAAGTGACTGTGTCGATGGCATTGTCGAGTGAAAGCTTCTCGCGCCCGACCATGGTCAGCTCGGCGTTGATAAAGCCCATATCAAACTTAGCGTTGTGTGCGATGATGGGAGAGACGCCAATAAATGCCAAAAAGGCGTCGGCTTGCTCGGCGAATTTTGGCTTTCCTTTGACAAACTCGGTGGTCAAGCCGCTCACCGCAGCGGCCTCGGCTGGAACATCACGACCTGGATCAAGATAGGTTTGAAATGTTTTCCCCGTGGCAAGGTGATTGACCAGCTCAACGCAGCCGATTTCAATCACGCGGTGTCCGACGAGCGGGTCAAGTCCCGTGGTTTCGGTATCCAAAACGATTTCACGCATAGTTTTATTTTTCACGTTCTGCGGTTCAAGACGAGGGCTTTTTTAAGCTGGCGGAATGTCACGGCACGCCCGAGTCCGCTTGAAATAACAATATCAGCGCGCTGCGCTTTTTGAAGGGCGGGCATTTGACGCTGAAGAATAGAGTTAAATAACGCTGCGGTCATTCCGGGCCGCGCTCCAACGCGCTGCAGCTGCAGGAATACTGGTGCGCAAACCACAAGAACAAGATCGCATTCGCGCTCGGCCTTCGTTTCGAACAACAACGGAATATCAAAAACGACAAGCTTACGTCGACGCCGTGTGGCCGTTTGCAAAAATTTCTGGCGCGCTTGCTTGACCATGGGGTGCAAAATGCTTTCAAGCCGATGAAGTTTTTGCGGTGTGTTAAAAACAATTTGCGCGAGGGCCTTGCGATCAAGCGTGCCGTTTTCGACCACGCTGGGAAACGCGGTCGCAATGGCGGGAAGCGCTTGGCCATGTGGGGCCGTGAGCGC